>BNJU01004023.1_pt1:0-77500 | contig 96152 bp, 109 predicted proteins | sample 8539281 | NCBI WGS metagenome assembly BNJU01 (sample SAMD00202456, study PRJDB9452) | human saliva metagenome | isolation source: human saliva | place: Japan
GGGTAAACAATACCGTCTACTATCATACCAAATTTCACTACTAAAAGTCAATAGATATGAAAAATATTTTTGCCGATTTCAGTGTTTAACATCTAGAAAAACCTCGCTTTTGCGAGGCTCTCCTATTTATAAGCTAAGGCACGTTTAAAGGTTTTCCAGATTCCCAAATCATCTGTTTGAAGGACTAGACTAGCATACATGCGTCCGATAAAGGCTGTTGCAGTGATTGCAAAAACAACCGTTATGGCAAGCGAAATCCAAGCTTCTAGACCACTTGCATACCCATTTATAGCTCTAAATGGCATAAAAAAGGTCGAGATGAAAGGAATATAGGAACCAATTTTCAGAACTAAATTGTCCCCAGCAGCACCTAGAGAAGTCACACCGACAAATCCTGCTATAATCAAGATCATCAATGGCGACAAGGCCTTTCCTGAATCCTCAGGGCGAGAAACCATAGAGCCTAGGAAGGCTGCTAAAACAACGTACATAAAGAGACTAACCAAGACAAACAATAAGGTATTGAGCGAGAAAGCCTCTCCTAGATGGTTTAAAATACCAGATTGTGCCAAGATTGGTAGGTCTTTAAAGAGCAGAATGGCAGCCAGACCACCCACGACGTAAATGCCAATATGAGTCAAAATCACAAGAAGCAGAGCCAGCATGCGAGCGTAAAAATAATGACTTGCTCGAATACTAGAGAAGACCACCTCCATGATTTTGGTTCCTTTCTCGCTAGCCACTTCCTGAGCAGTGACACTAGCATAGGTAATCAAAATCATATAAAGGAAGAAGCCAAGCCCTGCGGCCGCAATGGTTTGAACAATTTTTTTGTTTTCCTTAGATTCATCAATCTTCTCAGTAAAATCAACGGTTTGACTCAGGCGTTTTTCCTGTTCTTGAGACAAATTGGCTGCCGAACGATTGAGTTGATATTGCAGTTCGTTTAGCTTATTAGTTACTGCTAGTTTGATGCCTGTTTCAAGAGAAGTTTCACCGTGATAGACGGCCTTGAGAACGCTGTCCTCTTGGTCAATGGTTAGGTATCCCTTGATTTTCTCATCCTTGATAGCAGCTTGAGCACTGGCTTCATCCTTATAATCAAAGTTGATACCATTGGTACCCTTGAGCCCTTCTTCCACAGATGGCACCGTTGTTACTACTGCTATCTTGCTATTCTTGGCCATAGAAGACCCTTGGAGAAAGCCGATTCCTACAGATAAGGCTAAAAAGAGGAACGGCGAAATCACCATAAAGAAGAAACTCCACGACTTGACATGTCGAAGATAGGTTTCCTTCATTACAACCCACATATTTCTCATACTTCCACCCCTGATTCTAGTTTAAAGATTTCATCGATTGTTGGAGCTTGCTGGTCAAAGGTCGCGATATATTGACCTTGAGTGAGGATGGGGAAGAGTTCCCTTCCAGCACTTTCATCATCTAGGATCAATTTCCAACTGCCTTGCTTGGTCAAGCTCACCTGTTTGACGTGAGGAAGTTTTTCCAATTCTTCCTTGCTTTGTTCACTTGAAACAAAGAGACGTGTTTTCCCGTATTGATTGCGAACTTCTTGGACCGGTCCATGCAAGACTACACGCCCGTCACGAATCATCAGAATATCATCGCAAAGCTCCTCAACGTTGGTCATGACATGGTCAGAAAAGATAATGATTGCACCGCGCTCTTTCTCTTTTAAGATGACCTGTTTGAGCAACTCGGTATTGACTGGGTCCAAACCACTAAAAGGCTCATCCAGGATGATCAAGTCAGGCTCATGGATCAGGGTGATAATCAACTGAATTTTCTGCTGATTCCCTTTGGAGAGGCTCTTGATTTTGTCGGTCAATTTGCCCTTCACTTCCAATTTTTCCATCCATTGAGGGAGTTTTTCCTTGACTTCCTTAGCATCCATACCTTTTAGAGTCGCCAAGTAGCGAACTTGTTCAAGGACTGTCAACTTGGGCATGAGACTGCGTTCCTCAGGCAGATAACCAATCCGTGCATAGGTTTCCTGACGAATCTCCTGCCCATCCAGACTGATCTCTCCTTGATACTCTAAAAATTTCAACATACTGTGGAAAATCGTTGTTTTCCCAGCACCATTCTTCCCGACCAAGCCCAGAATCCTTCCTGGACTTGCCTGAAAATCGACACCAAACAAGACTTGCTTGGGACCGAAACTTTTCTCTAGATTTCTTACTTCTAACATTTTCCACCTCCGAGATATGTTGCACTTATTATACTCCTTTTTGATAGCCTTTACAACGATTTATGTCCATTTTATCGGATTATAAGTAGCAAAAGTATCCTATCTCTAATAAATTTTAAGTGCTTCAGTGATAGCTTTAGTATAACTCATTAAAGACTTTCTGAGATGGCTTCCTCCTCAACTATCGCTTTTCTCTTCTGAACTGTCCTTTTGAAACTAAAAATCCACCCCGAAGGATGGATTGATGAGTTAACGTACTTCTGCATTCACTTTTTCTTCGAGTGATGCTTGGATTTTTTCCATATAGCGTGCGACTTCTTCGTCTGTCAAGCTATCTTCTGGATTTTGGAAGGTCAAGCTATAGGCCATTGACTTCATGCCAACTCCCAGTTTTTCGCCTGAGAAGACGTCAAAGAGTTTGATATCTGTCAAACGTTTCACGCCGGCAGCTCGGATAGCATCTACAACTTCTTGGTGAGTGACTTCTGCCTTGAGGAGTAGAGCCACGTCACGACTGACTGCTGGGAATTTGGTGATTTCCACAAATGGAGCAGCTGGTTGAAGGGCAGCTTCGATAGCTGAAAGATTGAGCTCCGCTACATACGTTTCTGGAATATCGTAAGCCTTGGCAGTGACTGGATGCACTTGGCCAAGGAAACCAAGAACTTGGTCGCCAAGTGAAATCACGGCCGTACGTCCTGGATGTAGACTTGCAATCTCAGCTGTTGCTGTATAAGTCACTTCTAGTCCCAAGCGAGTAAAGAGCGCTTCAAGGATTCCCTTAGCATAGAAGAAATCAACTGGAACCGCTGCCGTTTGGAAATCTTTTTCTGCAACCAAGCCTGTCAAGGCAAAGGCAAAACTGTTGATTTCATTTGGTAAATCTTCTTTTGGATTGCCTGTTTGTTCAAAGACTTTTCCAATCTCGTAAAGAGCCAAGTTTTTGTTCTTACGAGCCACGTTATAGGCTACCGTATCCAAAATACCTGAGATCATATTTTGGCGGAGGACTGAACGGTCCATAGTCATTGGCCACATGAGTTCTGTAAGGTTACTTGGTTGAGCTGTAAACTCAACTGCTTTTTCAGGCGTTGTTAGAGCGTAGGTAATGATTTCTGTCAAACCTGCTCCTTCAGCGATGGTACGAACTTGGCGACGCAATTTTTGTGTCGCAGTCAATTCACCAGCTGTACCGTCATCTTTTGGAAGACTAGTTGGCAAGCGATCATAACCATAGATACGGGCGATTTCTTCAAAGAGGTCTGCTTCGATAGTGATATCCCAACGACGACGGGGTACGCTGACTGTAAGCTTTCTGCATTGCCAGAAAGGCCAAATCCAAGACGACGGAAGACATCTTCCACATCAGCATATGAAAGCTCCGTACCAAGGACGCGGTTAACGTCTGCAAGGGTTGAAGAAACTTCCACATCAGAAGTATCAAGCTGGCCTGCTGAAACGATGCCCTTACGCACTGTCGCACCTGCAAGATCAGCAATCATGCTAGCCGCCGCATCAAGGGCTTCGTTAACAGTTGCCACATTGATGCCTTTTTCAAAGCGAGAAGATGATTCAGAACGAAGGTTGAGGCGTCCGCTAGTCTTGCGGATGGATTTGCCATTGAAGACAGCTGCTTCAAGGACAACACGACTAGAATTTTCAGAGATTTCTGTTGCTTGACCACCCATAACACCTGCAAGGGCAACTGGTTTGTCAGCAACAGTGATGACTAGGTCAGTTTCTGCAAGTTCACGTTCTTCACCGTCCAAGGTCACTAATTTTTCACCAGCACGCGCTTCACGTACGCGGATATCAGTCCCTTCAAAGGTATCCAAGTCAAAGGCATGCATCGGTTGACCAAAGTAAAGCAGGATGTAGTTGGTTACGTCAACTACGTTATTGATCGGACGAATCCCTTCGTTCATAAGAAGGTTTTGCAACCATTGTGGACTTGGTGCGATGGTCACATTGTCCAAGATACGGGCTGCATAGTAAGGCGCCTTGTCGGTATCGATACTTACAGAAAGTGCATCTGCTGCAGATTCATTTGTTTCTGTTAAGGTAAATTCTTTGAAGTTAACTGCCTTGTCATAGATGGCTGCCACTTCATGAGCTACCCCACGCATAGATAGAGCATCTGCACGATTTGGCGTGATAGAAAGTTCAATGATTTCATCATCCAAGTCTAGGTAAGAGAAAACTTCATCCCCAGGAACAGCATCTTGAGGCAAGATTTGAATACCATCTGCGAATTCCTTCGGTACAACCGAGTCAGAAATACCTAATTCACCAAGGGAACAGATCATTCCAAGTGACTCTAAGCCACGGATTTTCCCTTTTTTGATTTTGTAGTTGTCAGCGATACGAGCTCCCGGAAGTGCCACCATGACCTTGATACCAGCACGCACATTTGGGGCACCACAAACGATTTGACGCGCTTCTTCTTCGCCAACGTTAACCTGACAGACATGCAAGTGAGTTTCTGGCACATCTTCGCAAGACAAGACCTCACCGACGACAATTTTTGAGAGACCGGCAGCCGGTGATTCGACACCTTCGACCTCAATCCCTGTAGTTGACATTTTCTCAGCCAACTCTTGTGATGGCACATCAATGTCCACCAATTCTTTTAACCATTTATAAGATACAAGCATAATTTAGTTCTCCAGAATGACAGTTGCCACTCTAGTTCTTTTCCTTTCCTATCATTTCAATAGAAGAATCCTCTTCTTACCTTAATTTCTTTTTCAGTAACCAATCTGTATCTACTTTTTGACCAACCATAAAACTATGTTGGCTAAATTTCTCAAAACCATATCGGTTATAAAACGCTTGAGCTTTTGTATTATGCTCCCAAACACCTAACCAAGCCCAGGAAAAACTATTTTTGGTAGCAAGTTCAAGAGCGAATTCAAACAGTTGCTTACCTAGTCCAAATCCTTGGAATTTTTGTAGCACATAGAGGCGTTGAATTTCAAAAGCATCCTCTAATTTTCTCTCAGTCTGAGCACTTCCCCAGTTGACTTTGAGAAAACCAGCTATCTCCTCTTCATGCATAATGAAATAGGTTTCGGAATCTGGATTTTCCAACTCAGTTGACAAAACTCTGAGACTATAAGTCTTTTCAAAGTATTCCTGTAACTGCTCTTCCGTATTATCATGAGCAAATGTTTCACGAAAGGTTTGTTTGGCAATTTTGGACAACGCCCCAATATCTGCCTTTTCTACTTTTCTAATCATTATTTAAACTGTTCTGAGAAGCGGACATCGCCTTGGTAGAACCCACGGATATCATTGATTCCGTAGCGGAGCATAGCGACACGCTCTTGTCCAAGACCAAAGGCAAATCCAGAATAAACAGTCGCATCGATTCCACTCATTTCAAGGACACGTGGGTGAACCATACCGGCCCCCATAATCTCAATCCAACCTGTTTTCTTACATACGTTACAGCCTTCTCCACCACACTTGAAGCAGGAAACATCCACCTCAACAGATGGCTCTGTGAATGGGAAATAAGATGGACGCAGACGGATCTGACGCTCTTCACCGAACATTTTTTGGACGATCAACTGAAGCGTTCCTTGAAGGTCTGCCATAGAGATGTTTTTTTCCCAACAACCAAGCCTTCGATTTGGTGGAACTGGTGACTATGGGTTGCATCGTCCGTATCACGACGGAACACACGTCCCTGGTGAGATCATCTTCAAAGGACCTTTTGAAAAAAATCATGAGCATCCATAGCACGCGCCTGAACTGGTGACGTGTGAGTACGAGTAAGATTTCTTCTGTGATGTAGAAAGTATCCTGCATATCGCGAGCTGGGTGATCTTTTTGGGAAGGTTCATACGCTCGAAGTTGTAGTAGTCTTGCTCTACTTCAAAACCATCCACGACTTGGTAACCCATCCCAATGAAAATATCTTCGATTTCTTCACTGGTTTGTGTGAGAACATGACGGTGACCAGTCGCAACTGGGCGACCTGGAAGTGTCACATCGATGCTCTCACTTGCTAGTTGAGCTTCTACTTTCTTTTTCTTCCAAGAGCTTAGCTGTTTCTTCAAAAGCCGCTGTCAAAACATCACGCGCTTCATTAACGTGTTTCCCGATGATTGGACGCATCTCAGCAGAGACATCTTTCATCCCTTTGAGGATTTCCGTAAGCGAACCCTTTTTACCAAGGACAGAGACACGCAAGTCTTGCATCTCTTTTTCATTTTCAGCAGTAATCTGCTTCAAGCTAGCCAGCGTTTCTTCACGAAGCGCTTTTAATTGTTCTTCAATAGTTGACATAATTCCTCCATCAGTCTCTCGTAGATAAAAAGAAAACCACATGCCAAAAACTCCACTCGGAGCGTTGACACGCGGTACCATCCGTTTTCATCTGACAAGTCAGACCTTCATTTCTAAATCCATGCGCAAGTGAATTCACCCAGCTTTCATATAGAGAGCTTGCAGTCACGGCTCTCCTCCCTGATATACTTCCCTTGAGTTACTAGTCTTGCGGATCCTATTCAATTACTACTTAGTTTATCAGATTTTTAGTTAAAAAACAAGTTAGATTAGACTAATTTCAATATAAAAAGGAACAAGACACAATGCATTACCTATTTGTAGGATCTGTTTCACCTGCTTTCCTTTTCAATAAAAGAGTTGCTGCTTGATTAAAACCATCACACCAGTTATACCATTTTGCTTCATACTCATCTTGAGATACGATATGATTTTTTAAATCCAGAACAGAGTAAATCTTTCTTTCCTCACAAGCTTGCGCATAGAGATAATACAGTTCATCGCCACCATCTCTATCCCACTCAGCAGAAATCGTATCCCTACCTGCCAATAAAGCCTGATAAGCCCTGTGATGCCCGTCTGTAATCAACAAGCAGTCTCCGAATGCAAGAACACTGATTGGAGCAACATTGATTATTTCTACCGACTGATAAAGCATCTGGATATCTTGTAACTTCTTTTCTGATAAGTATAGTTGAGTCGGATGGAGATCTGTTATATTGACTTTCATTTCTTTTTCCTCAAAGGAATTTGATGCTCACTTCTGCTTGCCTTTAAATCGCCATTGGAAGCGAAGCTTGTCATAGAAAGGAAATTCGATAAACAAGACTCCCAAGCCCACACAGAAACTGGCAAGAACATCTGATGGATAGTGAACTCCCAGATAGACCCGAGATAGCAGCACACTGACTAGGTAGACCCCAAGGACGATTTGCACAATTTTTCTCAAAACCGGATCTTTAATCCGTTGACTGAGAATGACAATCAAAGTCCCTACCATCAGCGTCACTGCCAGAGAATGCCCGCTTGGGAAGGAAAATCCCTTCTCCTCTACCAAGTGTAAGATAGCTGGTCGTGGGCGCTGGTAAATATTTTTAAAGGTCACAATCAAAAGACCGGCTAAGGCTAGATTGCCCGCCATGAAGTAGCTTTCTATCTTCCACTGCTTACGATAAAAGATAAAGGCTGCGATGGCAACCCAGGTAATGATTACTGGGATATCAATCAAATGCGTAAGGGCACGGAACAGAACCGTTAAATAATCTGGCAAGTCCCCACGAAGGGCAGTCTGAAGCGGTTGATCAAAACCGACCAGCGTTTCAGGATAGAACTTAACCATATAGCCAAGAAGGACGAAAAGTAAAAGGGCAAAACTGCCCTTCATTAAAAATGTTTGTTTATCTCTCATAATGTTTTAAGGTTGGTTTCAAGAGGACGTATAACAACCAGAATGAAACGGCAAAGATTAAACCTTCAATCAGGTTAAAAGGTAAAACCATGGTCATCAAGTAGTTAGAAAGTCCTATAATTTCTCTAATATCAAAGTTGGCAAACTGCGCGTATAAAGGAACCGCATAGACATAGTTGAGAACCAACATGGCAGCAGTCAATCCAATAGTTCCCGCCAGAGATGCCAGTAGGAAACGAAGGGTGCTGCGTTCCTTTTTCCAAATCAAACCAAAGACGATAACAAAAACTCCCAAGGCTACGATATTCATTGGCAAGCCAATGTAGGTATTCACTCCTTGGCTATTCAGAAGCAACTTCAAGAGTGAGCGAAGCAAGAGAATGCCTAAAGCAGCTGGCAAATCCATCACCACCAAACCCAAAAGGACTGGCAAGATACTAAACTCGATCTTGAGGAAGGTCGCCGCTGGCAAGAGCGGAAAGTCAAAGTACATCAGCACAAATGAAATGGCTGATAAAATCGCAATGGTCGAAAGTCGACGTGTGTTTGTCATAACAGGTTCCTCCAATTTTCTATAAAATCAGAAGAAGTTGGAAAGGATTCCTCTATCTATTCTCACTTTTTATATCCCAAAAGTTCCCTCTCACTCTGTTGAGCAAGCGGTTGCAATTCATCTATAAACTCATCAGAACAGACAAAGCCATTCTTTCGTCTTCTCCCATCCAGACTATACTGTCGGTTGTGGAATCGCACCACATCAGCTTGCGCTCGCGGACTTCTTTAACTAAGATATTTTGGATTAATCTAGGCGTCGCAGTCGAAGATAATACTTGAGTATATCGAGACAAGACAACGAAGAGTAAGCCAGAATAGCTAGTTAAAGTCACCGCCGGTCGGGAATCACACCCAGCCCTGAAGACCCTTTAATCATAACAAAAAACGCTTGCAAGTGCAAGCGTTTTGATTATTTCAATTTATCTGCTTCATAGGTGTGAACAAGCTCAAGACCTGCAAAGTTCTGCTGGCGGAGGGCTTCATAAACAATCATGCATACGGTATTCGAAACATTGAGGCTGCGAACGTGTTCATCGTTCATAGGAATACGGAGAGCCTTCTCAGGATGGTCTCGCATAAAGTCCTCGGGCAAGCCCTTGTCTTCACGTCCAAAGAGAAAATAATGGTCTTCGTCAGTCGATAAATCCACCTCAGAATACACTTTCTCAGCAAATTTCGAAATCAGATAGACTTGTCCTTTCATCTGAGACATGAAATCTTCCAAGCTGTCATAAAAATAAATCTCAAGCTTATCCCAGTAATCCAAACCAGCCCGCTTCATCTTCGGTCGTCAATGGGAAAGCCCATTGGTTTAATGATGTGGAGGGGAGAATTGGTCGCAGCGCAAGTACGCGCAATGTTACCTGTATTTTGTGGAATCTGAGGCTCGAATAATACAATGTGATTTGTCATGACGGGTTTCCTTTTATCATTGCAAAAAAATAGCCACACTGCCCGGAGTCAAGCTCAGCAAACAGCGTGGTTAAGGCGTCGTTAACTTACCTCACAACAGGTTTGAAGTAAATCAGCGAAACTACTTCCTTAGTATAACACTTTCAGAATCATTGTCAATAGAAACGACTTGATTTTTTTACTTTTTTTGATGATATTTTCATGTTTGGTCATTCCTTTCTGAAAAGGTATGGTAAAAGAGCCAAATCACTTCAAATCAGAGACATTGTTATAGAAGTTAAGCAAATGTATCTTCAAAACTTGAAAAAAGCCTTTCTTCCCCTAAAAATCGCCTTAGAAAGTGCATTTTTTGCTAAAAAAGGGTATGATAGTTACATCATGAAAAAGTAGGTTTTTTATATGAAAATTGTCCTTGTTGGTGGAGGGAAAGTTGGTTTCGCCCTCTGTCGTTCACTGGTTGCAGAAAACCATGACGTTGTCCTCATCGAACAAGATGAGGCTGTCCTCAATCACATTGTCAGTCGCTATGATATCATAGGTCTCCTTGGAAATGGTGCTGACTTTGCCATCTTAGAGCAAGCCGGTGTTCAAGAGTGCGATATCTTTATCGCCCTAACCGAACACGATGAAGTGAATATGATTTCAGCGGTACTTGCTAAAAAAATGGGCGCTAAAGAAACCATCGTTCGGGTGCGAAATCCTGAATACTCTAATGCCTATTTTAAAGAGAAAAATATTCTTGGATTTTCACTTATTGTTAATCCAGAGCTCCTGGCAAGCGCGTGCGATCTCAAATATCATTGATTTCCCTAATGCCCTCTCTGTCGAACGATTTGCTGGAGGTCGGGTCAGTCTCATGGAATTTGTTGTCAAGGACTCTAGCGGTCTTTGTCAAATGCCAATCTCAGACTTTCGTAAAAAATTTGGTAACATCATTGTCTGTGCTATGGAGAGGGATCATCAACTGATGATTCCAAGCGGTAATGTTATTATCCAAGACAAGGATAGGATTTTTGTTACGGGAAATCGTGTAGATATGATGCTTTTCCATAACTATTTTAAATCTCGTGCAGTGAAAAGCTTACTTATCGTTGGAGCTGGAAAGATCGCTTATTATCTGCTTGGCATTTTAAAAGACAGTCGCATTGATACCAAGGTCATCGAGATTAATCCTGAAAGAGCTCGTTTCTTCAGTGAAAAGTTCCCCAATCTCTATATTGTCCAAGGAGATGGAACTGCAAAAGACATTTTGCTGGAAGAAAGTGCTCCCCACTATGATGCAGTCGCAACCTTGACTGGAGTTGATGAGGAAAATATCATCACTTCTATGTTTCTTGACCGTGTTGGTGTCCGTAAGAATATCACCAAGGTCAACCGAACAAGCCTTCTAGAGATTATCCACGCACCTGATTTTTCAAGTATCATCACACCAAAAAGCATCGCAGTGGATACCATTATGCACTTTATCCGCGGTCGAGTAAACGCTCAGTACTCAGACCTTCAAGCCATGCACCATCTAGCAAACGGTCAAATTGAAACTCTCCAATTCCAAATCAAGGAAGCTAATAAAATGACTGCCAAACCTCTATCACAGTTGAAATTGAAAAAGGGGTTCTCATCGCAGCCATTATCCGAAAAGGAAAAACAATCTTCCCTACTGGAGAGGATATGCTTGAGGTGGGAGACAAGTTGCTCGTGACGACCTTATTGCCGAACATCACCAAAATTTATGATTTGATTGAGAGGTAAAAAATGAATAAAAGTATGATTCGTTACCTCCTCTCAAAACTTCTCTTGATTGAAGCTGTTCTTCTCCTAGTCCCTGTTAGTGTAGCAATCTATTACCAAGAATCCAGTCAAGTATTTATCGCTCTCTTTTCTACGATTGGAATTTTAGTCCTTCTTGGTGGTCTAGGTGTTTTACGGAAACCGAAAAATCAACGGATTTATGCCAAGGAAGGAGTCTTAATTGTTGCCCTCTGTTGGATTCTATGGTCTTTCTTTGGTGGCCTCCCCTTTGTCTTTTCAGGACAAATCCCCAGCATCATCGATGCCTTCTTTGAAATAAGTTCTGGATTTACGACGACTGGTGCTACTATCCTAACAGATGTTTCCATTCTTACTCGTTCCCTCCTCTTCTGGAGAAGTTTCACCCACTTGATTGGAGGGATGGGGGTACTCGTCTTTGCACTTGCCATTATGGACAATGCCAAGAATAGTCACTTGGAGGTGATGAAGGCTGAGGTCCCTGGACCTGTCTTTGGCAAGGTCGTATCCAAGCTAAAAAACACTGCCCAGATTCTCTATCTGCTTTATCTGGCTCTCTTCTCCCTTTTTGTGGTTATCTACTACCTAGCAGGTATGCCTCTCTATGATAGTTTTGTCATCGCTATGGGAACAGCAGGAACTGGGGGCTTTACCGTCTATAACGACGGAATTGCCCACTACGGTAGCTCACTCATCACCTATCTAGTTAGTATCGGAGTTCTGGTTTTTGGGGTTAACTTCAATCTCTACTACTACCTCATGCTCCGTCGGGTTAAGTCTTTCTTTGGAGATGAAGAACTACGAGCATATATAATCATTGTCCTAGTTTCTACCGGCTTGATTACTCTTAATACGCTCCACCTCTACCAAGGGGTCTCTAAAAGTGTTGAAATGGCCTTCTTCCAGGTTTCCAATATCATCACAACAACAGGTTTTGGTTACGGAGATATTACCAACTGGCCCCTCTTCTCCCAATTTATCCTCCTCTTCCTCATGGGAATCGGTGGATCAGCTGGCTCAACTGCAGGTGGTCTTAAGGTGATCAGAGGACTTATCCTCACAAAAATTGCTAAAAATCAAATTTTGTCCATCTTATCCCCTCACCGTGTCTTGACTCTCCACGTCAATAAAACTGTGATTGATAAGGATACCCAACACAAGATTCTTAAATATTTGCTATCTATATGATGATTATTCTTTCTCTCATCTTTATCGTCAGTCTTGATAGCAATGATTTTCTAGTCGTGACCAGTGCTGTCTTCAGCTGTTTTAACAATATCGGACCTATTCTAGGTACAACCTCGAGTTTTGCCATCTTTAGTCCCATCTCTAAAATCCTCCTCTCCTTTGCAATGATTGCAGGTCGCTTAGAGATATACCCAATTTTGCTACTCTTTATGAAACGCACTTGGTCTAAACGCTAATTATAATACATTTCCCCTTTTACAAGCTAGTAGAAGGGGAATTTTTCTATTAAAAATGAGAAGACCTTTCGATCCTCTCCTAATTTGTTTATTCTTTAAGAGCTTTCTTGTAACGAGCAACTTCCGCTTGGTTAGCCCAAACATAGTGACCTGGACGAATTTCTACCATAGATGGCTTATCTGTCTCATAGTCATGTTGGTCAGGATCGTAAACTTTCAAGACCTTCTTGCGTTCCAAGATTGGATCTGGAATCGGTACAGCAGATAGAAGTGCTTGAGTGTATGGATGGACAGGATTGTTAAACAACTCCTCTGTCTCCGCCACTTCGACGATAACTCCCTTATAGATAACCGCGATACGATCTGAGATAAAGCGAACAACTGACAAATCATGCGCGATAAAGAGATAGGTCAAGCCCAACTCTTTTTGGAACTTCTTGAGCAAGTTCAAGACTTGCGCACGCACTGATACGTCCAAGGCTGAAATTGGCTCATCCGCAATAACGAAATCAGGTTCCATCACAAGGGCACGGGCAATCCCGATACGCTGACGTTGACCACCAGAAAACTCGTGTGGATAACGGGTCAAGTGTTCTTTCAAAAGTCCAACTTCATGAATCATCTTTTGAACTTTTTCTTTACGATCTTCTTCGTCTTTGAACAAGTGATAGTTGTAAAGACCTTCAGAGATGATATAGTCAACCGTCGCACGCTCATTCAAGCTGGCTGCAGGGTCCTGGAAAATCATCTGGATACGACGGATCAAGTCTGAGGATTCCTTATGAGATTTTTTTCCATTGATCTTATGACCATCAAAGATGATCTCACCTTTACTGGTATTATTTAGACCAATAATAGCACGACCAATCGTTGTTTTTCCCACTACCAGACTCTCCTACAAGAGAGAAAGTTTCCCCCTTGTTGATAAAGAAGTTGGCGTTTTTAACCGCGACAAACTTCTTACTTCCTTCACCGAAGGAAATTTCTAAATCTTTAATTTCTACTAATTTTTCAGACATTTCCTTCCTCCTAGTCTTCTAGATGAGCAAAGCCCATTTTATCACGAATTTTGTCATGCAAATCTGCGATGACCCCAGGTTTTTCAACTTTAGGAGCATTCTCATGAAGCAACCAAGTCTTAGCCCAGTGAGTATCAGTGACTGAAAACTGAGGTGCTTTCTGTTCAAAGTCAATTTGCATCGCATAATCTGAACGAAGGGCAAAGGCATCACCTTTCAACTCAGTATAAAGAGACGGTGGTGTTCCTGGGATAGAGTACAATTCCCCTTTATCATCAGCAAGCTGAGGCAAGCTAGACAAGAGACTCCAAGTATATGGATGACGTGGGTCGTAGAAAACTTCCTCAACAGTTCCATATTCTACAATTTCTCCAGCATACATAACCGCTACCTTATCGGCAATACTTGCTACCACACCAAGGTCATGGGTGATAAAGATAATGGTAAAGTGGTACTCGTTCTGTAAAGTTTTAAGCAAATCAATGATTTGTGCTTGAATGGTTACATCAAGAGCCGTTGTTGGCTCGTCACAGATCAAGATATCTGGACGACAGGCAAGGGCAATCGCGATAACGATACGTTGACGCATCCCTCCAGAATATTGGAAAGGATACTCATCAAAACGTTTTTCAGCGTCTGGAATTCCGACCTTATTCATATAGTCGATTGCCATCTCTTTGGCTTCCTTAGCTGTTTTCCCTTGGTGTTTAACGATAACTTCAGTGATTTGGCTACCGATTGTATTGATTGGGTCCAAACTTGTCATAGGATCTTGGAAGATGGTCGCAATTTTAGCACCACGAATCTTCTCCCAATCCTTGTTAGAAGTAAGAGCTGTCAAGTCTTGTCCACGATAGTCGATACTTCCTTGGGCAATACGTCCATTGTCTTCTAACATCCCTGTAAAGGTTTTTTTGTTAAAACAGATTTACCAGAACCTGACTCACCTACCAAGGCAAGAACTTCCCCTTCAATCAGGTCTAGAGAAACTCCTCGGATAGCTGTCAGAACTTTGTCACGAACGTCAAATTCCACGACAATATCACGAGCAGTCAAAATTACATTTTTTCCTTTTATCATGCCTACTCCTATCTATGTGTACGTGGATCACTAGCATCCGCTAGGTTTTGACCAACAACGAAAAGAGATAGGGATACCAAGATCAAGGTTGTCAATGGAATCCAGAACAAGTAAGCGTTGGTCGTAACGTTTTGTGAGTAATCTGAGATCAAACGTCCCAAACTTGGCACTGTTACAGGTAATCCCAATCCAAAGAAGGAAAGGAAGGCTTCATAAGAGATAAAACTTGGCAACATCAAGGTCATCGTAGAAACAATAACAGATACCAATTGTGGCATGATGTTTTTAACAATGATTTTAAAGGTTGGTGTTCCAAGTGTTTGAGAAGCAAGGTTGTATTCCAAGTCACGGTAACGCATGATTTGGATACGAATCATATAAGCAATCCCAATCCAAGTTGTCACACTCATGGCAAAAATCAAATTCCAGAAACCAGCACCAATTGAGTAAGTCAAGACAATGACAATCAAGAGGGATGGAATGTTTGAAATAATGTTATAAACCTCCATCATGACGCGGTCAACGGATTTTGAAATTCCCCAGATTCCACCAACAATAACCCCAATCACAAGGTTGATAAAAGTTGCGATTACAGAGATGAGGATAGAGTTACGCGCACCAAACCAAACCCCGTCAAACAAGGATTTACCATTACTATCTGTACCAAACCAATGTTCAGCATTGGGTTTGATAAAACGAGCAGAAAAGTCATTGACCTTACTTACATCGTTGAAGTCAAAATCTGAGAACATTGGGTAAATAAAACTCATCAAGATAATGGCAACCAAAATCCCCAACATAATGACTGTTGATTTTTTCTTTAGAAATTGTCTAAATACAGAACCCCAGTATGAATAGGCAGGGGCGTCAATTGTTTCAGAGGCAAAATCGTCACGTTTTACGAACTGAAATTTTTCTTTTCCGATTGTTGACATTATTTGCCTCCTTTCTCTGTCAATTTAATACGTGGATCAAGCATAGTCATCCAGATATCTCCTACAAAGAGTGAGAAGATAGAAATACATGTGAAGATGAAGACGAGACCGACTACCATTGAGTTGTTGGATGCCTTAACAGAGTCGATCAACATTTTACCCATACCTGGGAAGGCGAAGACTGTTTCTGTCAATGTTGCACCACCAATAACTCCGATTACGGCACCAGGAATACCTGAAACCAGTGGAACCATAGCATTTTTAAAGATGTGTTTATTTGAAATTTCTTTTTCAGACAAACCTTTTGCACGCGCAAAACGAACGAAGTCCTGAGATTGCAAGTCGATCATGTAACGACGAATCCAGATAGCTGTACTTGGTGCACCCAACAAACCTAGAATAACTGCTGGCAAGACATAAGAACGCCAATCTCCAGCCCCCAAGATAGGGAATGAATCAGGCAGACCAATAGATGATCCAATCAAACGCACGATGTAAACCAAGGCAATCGTTGGAAGAGCAAGCAAGAAGGTTAGAGCACCTGTCGAGAAGCTATCAATCCAAGTATTCTTGTGGCGAGCCATAGCAGATCCAAGTGGAATCGCAATCGCATAAGAAATAATCAAACCAATCAAACCAGCAACCGCTGAGCTTGCAATCATTGATGGGTATTGGTAATTGCTTTCTGTAGCTGTATATGGATCATCCTTACCATAGTTGGCTACCTCACGCGCATCTGCTTGACTTGGAGATTTGTAGGTACGAGAGTAGATATCTACAGATGAAGTCTTTTTACCTGTAGGGAATTGAACTTCTGATGTCTTAGTTTGTCCCTGACCTTGTGTGATAACTTGAAGCACTGGTGTGTTTGCATAAGTTGGGTAAGAGTCACCCAAGTTAATGTTCACAAAGTTTTGGTGTACAAATGGAAATTGATTGTTGAAATACAAAAGGTATTTATGTTTTGTACCTGAGCCAACCAATGACCAACCGATAGCAGGGTCATTTTCAAAACGAAGATAGCGTTCCAAGTTTGGATTTTCAGGGTCCTGGATCTTGTTTGGATGATCAATATCAATCAAGTTGGCATAGAATTTGAAAACACGTTCAAAAATTGGAATTTCACGCGTAGCATAGAATTGACCACTTTCTGAGAACACACCGAGTGTCCAACCATTTCCTAGTTGGTTGATGTATTTTTCGTAGATTGCCTTATTGGTATCATTGGCATCCACTGTTACAGACGAATCCATCGTGCTCGCTCTTTCTTGCAACTCTTTGGTATCGTAGTACTCGATATAGCCCATCCGTTCATAAACGGTATTTTCATAATTATCCCGCTTGTCCGGCGTCGTTGCAATCTTGTTATAGTTGGTATCCTGCTTGAAAATCAATTTTCGAGGAACCATCGTATAGATAATTGTGTAGGTCAAGGTTGTCACCAAGAAAATAGACAACAATGAACGCAATACACGCATAAAAATATATTTCTTCATATCGTTTCCTTTAAAATCCCAAAAGAACCTTCTCCTCATGGAGAGAAAGTTCTCTTGAGAGTTATTTATTTAACGTGATTAGCCAATTCTTTTTGAACTTTTTCGTTTGATTCTTTTTTCTCTTTGAGCCATTTTTCACGAGCTTGTTCATAGTCAGCTTTGGTTACAACCTTGTCTTGTAACTGAATATACTTGAAGTATACATCTGAGCCTTTGTCTCCAGATTGGCTATATGATGCAGAGAATGGCACAACACGAGAAATGAATGGTGCAGCACCAGTTGATGACATAGCTGGCAAGATGAGTGAGCTATCTGTCAACCAAGCTTGAGCAGCTGCGTATTTTTCATAACGAACATTCAAGTCGCTTGTTTCTTTAGCAGCTTCATCAACTAGCTTATCGTATTCTTTCAAACCAACTTGAGCTGCTGCAGCATTATCCGCACCTTCGTAACCCATGTATGTTTTTGTTTGTTCAGCATTCGTTGTCTTCAAGATATCAAGGTAAGTTGATGGATCTTCATAGTCAGGGTTCCATCCAACGGCACCTGAGAGATCCCAGTCTTCTGCTGCTGCATTCGCCGCATAGTAGGTAATATTAGTAAACTCATCTTTAGAAACTTGTTGGATATCGATGACTACATTGCCTTCTCCAAGCACTGTTTCAACGGATTGTTTGAAGGATTGAATACGTGCGATATAGTTTTTAGCTGTTTGGTCTACTGGAACATCCAAATGGATAGGGAATTTTACACCTTCTGCTTCCAATGCTGTTTTGGCTTTGGCAAATTCAGCTTTGGCTTTATCGGCGTTGAAGAGTCCATCTTGACCATCCGCAAAGTTTACATTCTTCCACTCATCACCGTAAGCAGCCATCTTTTCAGTTACCAAGTCACCGAAAGTTTTTTCACCTGCAGAGACAAAGTCAGGTTTTACAAAGAGGTTACGAACGGCACGAGGAGCACCTTCTTTACCATTTACTTGAGCTGAGTAAGACGTACGGTCAAAGGCAAAGTTCAAGGCTTGACGGAAGTCCTTGTTAAGGAGGGCTTTCTTAGTAGAAGTCTTCTCTTCATCAGTTGTCTTAGAAGTGTATTTGTAACCTTGGCGGTCAATATTCACACCCAAACCACCAATACCAGGTCCTGATGGGGTGTAGAAGATATTTTCCTTGTAGGTTTCTTCTACTTTAGAGTAGTTTGAACTTGTTGGGTAAAGACGGGCATAGCTATAAGCTCCACTTGTAAAGTTACGTTCAATTGACTCTTGGTCTGAACCATCATAGTAAGCAAGGGTTACTTTATCAATATGAACATTATCTTTATCCCAGTAGTTTTCATTCTTAGCGAACTCGATAGATGACTTAGCAGTCAAACCTTTCAGCAAGAATGGTCCATTGTAAAGCAATGATGTAGGGTCAGTCGCTTTAGCAAAGTCAGATCCTTTTGATTTTTCAAATTCTTCGTTCAATGGCCAGAAGATTGCGTAGGCCATCTTAGAGTTCCAGTATGGTTCTGGTTGGTTCAAAGTATACTCAAGAGTATAATCATCAACTGCCTTTACACCTACTGAAGAAAAGTCTTTTGTATTACCTGCTAAATAATCAGACAATCCTTTAACAGAATTTTCTGCTAGGTAAATTGCTTCTGATTTTTTATCAGCTGCGTGTTTCAAACCATTTACAAAGTCTTTGGCTGTCACTTCAGCATACTCTTCTCCGTCAGATGTGAACCATTTGACTCCTTTACGAATCTTGTAGGTATAAGTCAAACCGTCTTTTGAAACTGACCAGTCTTCTGCAACTGCAGGGACTAGATTCCCATACTTGTCGTTTGTGAAGAGTCCATCGATACCATTTGAAGTGGCAATCTTAGTACTTTGTTTCCCTGAAATGAGGTAATCCAAAGTTTCTGGGTCAGCTGAATAAACATAGCCATAATTTTTTGGCGCTGTTGAATCAGATGATTTTGAAGAACCGCAAGCAGCTAGTACTCCTGCTGCTAATAAAGCAACTCCTGCTGCAACAAATACTCTACTTTTTTTCATGTTTTTAACTCCTCTTGAAAAATTTAGGCTTATTGGAAATTATAACATATATTTTTTAAAAAGTAAACGAATTTTCAGAATATTTTGGCGCATTTCCTCAAAAAACTTCTATTTGTCAAAATTTCTGCATTCTTTGTTTGTTTCTGCAAGAAATACTTTCTAGTCTGATCTTCTTTAGAAAGGGATTTTTACAAGCTTTTTCTCACTTCTTCGATCATCATCTGTTTTCCTAAATTGGATTTTAGAATAAGAAACTATTGACGGGAAATGATTTTCAAGGTATAATAATAAACGTTGAGGCGGTATAGCCAAGTGGTAAGGCACGGCTCTGCAAAAGCTTGATCGTCGGTTCAAATCCGTCTACCGCCTTTCAGTTCCTGAATTAACAGGAATTAACCAAATGAAAAGCTCGTAAAACCGGGCTTTTTTATTATTCCTAATAAGTGGGGACAACTGAACCTACCATCTAGATTTACAAAAAGCAGTGACTCAAGTCACTGCTTTATTCTGTTTCTTCTTCATTTTCTATTTCAGTGATTTGAACTTTTACCTTGGTAACACGTCCGTTTTTCACCTTGTCGTTGGTCAGGACGACTTGCTTTGTTTTTGACTGACCAGTTGGTAACTGATTTTCTCAGTGGTTGGAATCGTTCCAACACCCGTCAAATAATAACCGGCGATGGTATCCACATCATCGCTTTCTAGTTCGACACCAAAGTAGTTATTGAAGTCGTTAAGATTCATGGTTCCCTGTGCAATATAGGTGTCCTCACCGATTTGATGGACTTCAATTTCTGCTCGGTCTGTCTCGTCGTCGATTTCTCCGACAATCTCCTCCAGCAGGTCCTCCAGTGTGACCAGACCAGCCATACCACCATATTCATCTAGCAAAATGGCCATCTGTCTTTGGGTATTTCGCAGTTCTTTTAGCAAGTCATCCACAAAAATGGTTTCCGGGACAAAGAGTGGATCTTGTAAGATCCTCTTCCAAACAATATTGTCAAAACCATCCACAAAGGCCGCCTTAAGAAGACTCTTGGTATGAATCAAACCAATCACATTGTCCTTATCCCCATCATAAACTGGGATACGGGAAAAGTTTTGTTTTAAAATACTTTGGATAATCGTTTGACTGTCATCCTGAATATCTACCATAAAGGCATCTGTACGAGGCACCATTAGCTCACGAGCCATTAGTTCATCTAGAGAAAAGATCCCCTGTAGCATTTCAATTTCATCTGCATCCAGTGTTTCTTCGCTCTTAGTCAACATGTACTCAATTTCATCTCGAGTCATTTTTTCATCCGCATCATCAAAGGTCATTGGCGTCACACGGCTCAATAGATTAGTTGAAGCTGACAGAAGCCAGACAAAGGGACTTACAATCTTTCCAAGACCAATAATAATTGGTGCTGTTCGAATTGCCAAAGCGTCTTTCAGATTGAGGGCAATCCGTTTAGGATAGAGTTCCCCAAAAACAATAGAAATATAGGTCAAAAACGCTAAAGATAGAAAACTTGCAATAGCGTAAGCTGTTTCACTATTTCCTATCCAAGATGCAATTACTTGTCCAAGTGTATCTGCCAATTTTGCCCCTGATAAGATCGTGATTAAGGTGATACCGACTTGAATGGTTGATAAAGTGGTTAGGATTTTCAAGTACCTTTAACAAACGGATATAGCGTTTATCGCCTTCTTCTGCTTTTTGCTCTACTCGGGCACGATTTAGTGACACCATAGCCATTTCTGTAGCTGAGAAAAAGGCATTTAAAAAGGTCAATACAACTAAAAGTACAAATTGCAGTAACAAATCCTGACTGCTCGGGTCTTCCATGGTCTTTCTCCTAAAATAGTATCTTGTGTTCCATTATATCATAAAATCCATCAGGATTCACATTATTTTTCATTTAAAGAATAACTCCCCTGCCTCTATAAGACAAAGGAGCTATTTTTATTGTATCTATTGTTTCTAGTCCGTCACTGTTACTTGACCCGTTTGGTAATCAAGCTGGATACCCTTTTGAACATTTGGAATCAGGACGTTGAATTCCAATTCGCCATCTGAAGACTTGGCTTCGATTTGTGAAGCGGACGGAACTAGGTCCTCATTTGTCGCATAGTGGAGCGTCACCCGATAACGGACCCTCTTATTTTGGTCCAAGGCTTTTCTGACCAAACTCTCATAGTAGTTCTGACCTGTCGAATCTTCAGCCTGTGCTTGGTTTGCCCAAGCTGTCTGGACTGCAATGTTCTTGGGGTTGCTGGTAGAGGCATCAAAACCATCCAAACCACCTATCAAAGCATAACCCAGCAGGTGTCCTCTATCAACTGCATGTGTATAGGACCCCTTTAGATTCTTGACCTGATGCCATCCTGGTGGCGTCCAAGAGGTGGAGCCATTTCCAGTCTCTTCACGATTTTTATACTGCCGAGTCGCTTTGGATAAGATGGCATTGGCAACCGTTGGAACTGTTTCTTTTCCCACTGTCTTTGTTTTATTATCCGCATAGGGTTTGCTAGAAACCTTGGCATCTAGATTGGTTTTATTGCCATTGACAATAAAGGCTCCTGCTCCATTCCACTCAAGCCCCCCCTTGATTTGGTTTTTGATTAACTCAGTTAAGACACTTTCAGCCAGCTCCTGACTGGGAGCTTCTGAAGCTTGTTTTTTCTGACTAACCTTGGTTCTAGGGGTGTTTGGCGCTGTCTGCATCTGCTTGATATAGTAGCTTCCAGCAGCCAAGAGTAAGAATATAAGTAACCCTATCAGAGCTTGTCTTGTTTTTTTATCCATTTTTCTCCTTATTTCTTTAGAAAAAGACTGGTCTCCCAGCCCTAATTTCCTGTAAATTTGCTAATCAATTCCTGCCACTTTGCTGGAGACAAGATAGCCCATGGATCCTGTCCCTTTCCTAGGATACCATAGCCAACCATCAAGCCGATTCCTAAAGCCAGAAAGCCTAGCAATAGTACGATAAAAATCAACAGTAAACGACGGAGTACATAGCGTAAGTTTTTATTCTTCTTCATCATTTGCCTCGATTCGCTGAATCTTCGCTCCTAGCTGAGCCAATTTCTCATGGAAACGGTAGTAACCTCTATCAAGGTGGACTAATTTACCAACAACTGTCTCTCCCTTGCGCTACTAAACCTGTCAGAATCAAGGCCGCACTGGCACGAAGGTCCGTTGATAGAACTTCTGCCCCCTGTAAAGCCTGTCCCCCAACAATACGAGCTGTGTCACGGATAATCTCTGAGTGCAAGCCCATACGGCGCATTTCCTCTAAGTGTTGGAAGCGATTCTCAAACACTGTTTCCACCATGGTGGATTCCCCTTTTGCGACTGTCATCAGAGCTGTAAATTGCGCCTGCATATCTGTTGGGAATCCTGGATGTGGTAAGGTTTTTACATGAACAGCCTTGAGATTTTCAAGTTGAGAACGAATACGAATGCCTTCTGATTCCTCTGTCACTTCAACGCCCATTTCAAGGAGTTTTGAAATCAAGGGGCGATTGTGTTCCCAGACTGCATCACGAACGAGGACATCTCCACCAGTCATAGCTGCCGCTACCATAAAGGTTCCGGCTTCGATACGATCCTGTACAACACTGTGAGTCGTACCATGGAGTTCCTTGACACCAGTTACTGTGATTGTTTCAGTACCAGCTCCCTTGACCTTGGCTCCCATTTCATTAAGAAGGATAGCGAGGTCAACAATTTCCGGCTCACGCGCAGCATTTTCAATGACCGTCACACCATCAGCTAGAGTCGCTGCCATCATCAGGTTTTGTGTTGCACCGACACTAGGAAAGTCCATGTAGATATGAGCGCCATGCAGGCGTTCTGCCTTAGCTTCGATGTATCCAGCTGTCTGGGTGATTTTTGCCCCCATAGCTTCCAAACCTTTGAGGTGGAGGTCGATTGGACGACTCCCGATGGTACATCCCCCTGGCATAGAAACTTTGGCATGTCCTACACGAGCAAGGATTGGCCCCAAGACAACGATGGATGCACGCATCTTGCTGACATACTTGTATGGAGCTTCCTCAGTGATATCACCAGTCGCATCAACCTCGACAACATGAGCTTCCTCATCAAAGTCCACCTTGGCATTCAGACCTCGAACCACTTGATTCATGGTGAAAACATCTGACAAGATTGGGACATTCTGCAAGACTGTCTTACCCTTGCTTGCTAGAATAGTCGCTGCCAACAAGGGCAAGACTGCATTCTTTGCTCCCTCGATCGTCACACTCCCGACCAGACGATTATCTCCGCCTTGAACCACAATTTTTTCCATAGTTGTTTCCTTTACTTTTGATTTTTATAATAGTCCTCTAAGTGCTTCTTGCCACAGTTGGTACAAACTGATAAAGAATGAACTCAAGATGTAGCCCATCACAATACTAAAGAAGCCTACCAACAAACGAACTTTTTTTGTGTTAGTACCGGTCACTTTTTAAAACCTTTTTCCCATCTCACAAGATCCTTCAAAAGGTAAAAACTCAAATAAATAAAGAGTATATGACTACTTAGAGTGAATAATAATTGAACCATTTGACTATTATACCATCTTATTCGCTTGCGCGCTAGTTTTCAATTTTTTTCTACGAATTAGGGATTGTTTTTTTAAGGTAATCAATTGCATCCTGCAAAGTCTTAACGGGAACGATTTTTCATCTCTGTTTTTGATCGTTTTAGCAGCTTCTAGGGCTGTTTCATAGTTGCTTTTCGCATTGGGATCTGCTTTTTGCTTCCTCGGTGACTGGATTGTCAGGAGCAAAAAGATGTTGGCTCCCTGACGAGAGGCTGCAACTACTTTTTTTGTCAATTCCACCGATGTCGCCAACATTTCCCATCGCGATCAATGGTTCCCGTTCCCGCAACGATGCGGCCATTACGAAGTCCTGGATCTGCTATCTGGGTGTAAATAGCGAGACTAAACATGAGACCGGCACTTGGCCCGCCGATACCAGCTGTTGAAAAGCGAATGGGAACGTCACTGGTCACTTCCGTACGGTCAATCAGACCAATCCCAATCCCGTTTTTTCCGTTTTCGAGAGTGATAATTTTACCTTCAGCAGACTTGACTTTTCCGTCTTCCTCATAGGTTACCTTGACCGTATCCCCTAATTGTTGAGAGTTGACATAGTCGACCAAGTCTTTTGAACTATCAAATGTTTTGTCATTAACAGCCGTCACGGTATCTGCGATGTTCAGAATGCCCTTAAAAGTTGAATTGTCCGTCACGGTCAAGACATAAACTCCCAGATACTTGAGTTCGATATCCTTTCCAGCCGTCTTCAATCCTTGATACTTGGCCATGTTTTGAGAAGTTTGCATGTAGAACTGATTGATCCGCATAAACTCTGCATCCGTAGAGCCACCCGTAGTCTCCTTGGCACTTCTAATATCCGTGAAAGGTGTTAACCAAGCATAGACAAGATGCGACAGGGTTGCGTGTCGAATACCGACTGTCACAAACTGGTAAGCTCCTGCTTCTGTGTCTTCTGTTTCATTGACTTTCAAAACGCGACGAATATCTTCCGCTCCACCTGGAACTTCTATGTAGTATGGTAAAGGTACTACAAAGGCTAAAAAAGTCAATACTAGTGCTAGGATGACATATAAGGGCCATCTAGTTTTTTTCTTCATGTTCTAATTCCTCCACAACACTGTTTGGGACATATTGCTGAATCTCCTGACCAAACTTCAGAAGTTCTCTCACGGCCGAAGAACTGATATAAAGATGCTCTGGGCGGCTATATAGGTAAATGGTTTCGATTTCTGGAGCCAGTTGATGATTGTAGTAATCAAAACTAGACTCGTATTGCAAGTCGGTGGTATTTCGCAAGCCACGGACAAGGGTCTTAGCACCCAGTCTTCTTGCAACATCAACGACTAGTTGATCATGAGAAGCCAGCACCTCTACATTATCTAAATGCGCCACCGCTTTTTCGACTGCCCGTTTGCGGTTTTCAACAGGGAGAAAGCCTTGTTTGTGGGGATTGTAGAACACCCCGACATAGAGCTTATCAAAGAGTTTGCTGGCACGTTCAATGATATCCAGATGTCCATTTGTCATCGGATCAAATGAACCTGTAAATAATCCAATTTTATCTGACATAGACCGTCACCTTACTAATCCCATATATTTTTTCCTTCCAGATACCTAAGCAGGCGATTTCTTCTGGTAGTTCTACAGACTTATCGGTTTCACAGACAACCATGATCTCTTCGGAGAAAAGGTTTCTTTCTGCCATTTTTTCGATATCTGCAACGATTTGTTCCTTGGCATAGGGAGGGTCTAAAAAGACCAGGTCAAAGGGACCTTTCACTTGCTCCAAGGCTCGGTCAGCCTCCATCTTTAAGAACTGAAATTTGGAAGCTTCCTTGGTCATTTGGATATTTTCAGCGATGACAGCTTGTGCCTTTCGATCCCGTTCCACTAAGACAGCATGGGACATCCCACGCGAGACTGCCTCAATGGATAAGCCACCACTGCCAGCATAGAGATCCAAAACACGACCACCCTCAAAATAGGGACCTATCATGTTAAAGATAGCTCCACGCACCTTATCTGATGTCGGCCTCGTCGTCTTGCCTTCTAGCGTCTTGAGGGGACGCCCTCCGTAGATTCCTGATACGATTTTCATACCGTTTATTATACCAAATTATAGGCAAAAAGAGAAAGAAAACCGAACCTTGCGGTTCGATTCTCTACAAAATATTTTCGTACGTATCGCGAACTTCTTTGAGGCCAAACACTGGTCTGAACCTCTCCGATGTGTTTCTTACGAAGAAGGAACATGGCCATCCGAGACTGTCCGATCCCTCCACCGATTGTCAGTGGAAAAAGGCCGTTAAGCAGGGCTTTATGCCATTCCAGCTCAAGACGATCTTCGTCTCCTGTAAGAGCCACTTGGCGACGAAGGGTATCCTCATCTACCCGAATCCCCATTGATGAAAGTTCAAAGGCACAACCAAGAGATTCGTTCCAAACGAGAATATCGCCATTCAACCCCTGTAGCCATTTTCAGACTCTGTTGTCCAGTCATCGTAGTCAGGTGCGCGGCCGTCATGAGGTTTGCCATCAGGCAACTCGCCACCGATACCAATCAAGAAGACTGCACCAAACTCTTTACAGATCGCATTTTCACGCTCTTTCGGTGTTAGATCTGGATAGCGTTCCACCAACTCTTCTGTGTGAATGAAGGTGATTTGTTTTGGCAAGATGGATTCGATATCGTAGCGGGCTTCTACGGCTAGCTCTGTCAGACGGATAGCCTTGTAAATCTTCTCAACAGTTTCCTTGAGATAGGCGATATTGCGTTGACCGTTTGGGATAACCTTCTCCCAGTCCCACTGGTCCACATAAACTGAGTGGGTCGCGTCGAGCGAATCTTCGTCTGGACGAAGGGCCTTCATATGAACAAACAGACCTTCACCTTCACCGAAACCAAAACGAGCCAAGGTGTGGCGTTTCCATTTGGCAAGTGAGTGAACGACTTCATAGGTTTCATCTGGAATCTGCAAAACCTTGACAGATACTGGATTTTCGACACCTGATAGGTTGTCCTGCATCCCATCCCCGACCTTGCTCAAGATAGGACCTTGAACTTCAACAACTTCTAACTTATCTTTCAAATACTGGGTAAAAGTGTTCTTCACAAAGGAAATTTCTTCTTGTTGATGAATAAAACTTTTCTTCATAAACAGCTCCTCAAAAATTAGTTAAAAGCATTATACACCTATTTCCAAGAAAAGAAAAGAGTAAATAAGAAAAAGTCAGTGCTCTTTTGAACACTGACTCTGTCATTCATTAATCATTTCGACCAAAGATTCGTAAGATGCTAAGGAAGAGGTTGATAAAGTCTAGATAGATGCTGAGCGCCATTGAGATGACCCATCCTGTCGCTACTTGCCCTCGTGACTGCTCATAAACATAGCGAATCTTTTGGTTGTCCCAAGCAATCAAACCTGAGAAAACCAAGACCATGGCAATACTAATCATGTAGTCAAAGAAACTATTGGCTAGAAAGAGGTTAACGACCATGGCAATAATTAACCCGACAAGCGCAGCCATCAGAGCTCGTCCCATTCCACTCAAATCTTTCTTGGTGAAAATTCCGATTGCCGCCATGACAAAGAAGAGAAGGGCACTGGATACAAAGGCTGATAAGACGGTCCCAGGTGTATAGAGGGCTACGACAAAGCTGAGCGTAAAGCCATTTAAAACAGAATAAACTAAAAATACTGGGAGAGCTGCTGGGCTATTTTTTGTAGCCATGCTACTTGCAACAAAGACTAAACCAAGTTCTGCAAAAGTTGCAATCATCAACCAGAGACGGCCATGCATTAAAAAGTAAGTCAATTGAGCTTGGAAGACTGTCAACATCAAAGCTGACACGAGAGCCGATAGACCAATCCCAAGTCCCACAAAAGCATAAACCTTAGCGTAAAATTGATTAAGACCTGAACGTTCTTGAATAATCGTTTGATTCATTCTGATTCTCCTTTTTCTATAAATATGTCTTGATTATAACAAAGATTTTATAAATTAGCTAAAATAAAACATCAAAATTCCTGCTGCAACTGCTACGTTGAGACTTTCTGCTCGGCCTTTCATGCCAATATGAACCAGCTGATCAGCACTCTCAGCCATGACAGAACTAATCCCCTGCCCTTCATTTCCCATGACTAAAACAAAGTTCTCTAGTGAAGAAAGCTCACGATAATCCTTTGACTCTCTCGATAAGGTCGTTGCCAGAATGGGCAAATTGCTCTTCTTTGCCTCTTCTACAAAGCTGACAAGAGGCATACGATAGATAGGCAAATGAAAATGACTTCCTTGCATGGAACGCAGGGTCTTGAGACTGTATATATCTGCTGACTTGTCTGAAACAATAACCCCTGTAAAACCTGCCGCATCCGCCGTCCGAATCATGGTGCCCACATTACCAGGATCTTGAACATCCTCTAAAAATAGATACTTGCCCTGATGGAGATCAGGCAGTCCCACTTCTTCTTTTTGAATCACTGCAACAATGCCTTGAGGAGTTTGCGTATCTGCCAAATCTAGCAAAATCTCCTCTGAAACCCAAATAGTTTGAGGAAAAGCAACTAGCTGATCTCGGTAACTTTCTAGGGCAAAAGACCTTTTTCAATCGTCACTCCTGCTTGAACAGCTTCTTCGAATAAGTGCCAGCCTTCAATCAAATAAGCAGACTTTCGATATTTTTTTTGATGTAATTTCTTGGCATTTTTTACCACAGAATTGGCTTTTGAGGTTATAATAGTCATAGAAATATTATAACACAATCAAAGGGGTTTGGTATGCAAAAGGTTAGAATGATTGCCCAAGGCAGGGTGCAGGGTGTTGGTTTTCGTTGGGGTGTTGTTACTTTAGCTCTTGAAATCGGTGGCATCACTGGTCGTGTCTGGAATAACGACGATGGCACAGTGGAAATTCTTGCTCAGGCAGACTCCTCTGCCACTATGGCAAAATTTATCCAAGAAATCCGAAAAGGTCCGACACCTTTTTCAAAAGTTACCTATCTAGATGTACAAATGAGCAACTTTTCATCCTATTCGGACTTCAAAGTCGCAAATTAGGTCTCTAGAACTATTGTATATTTTACAAAAAAACAGTAGAATAGAAAGGTATAATTTTTAAAGAAGGAATGAAAACATTGAAATCTATTAAACGTTTTGCCCTCTCTGCTATGGGAGTGGCTATGCTACTCGTCTTGACAGGCTGTGTCCAAGTAGACAAAGCCACAGGACAACCTACAGGATTGATTTGGAATACCATCGGAGCACCTATGGCTGAAGCTATCAAGTACTTCGCTACTGATAAAGGTCTAGGCTTTGGTGTGGCTATCATCATCGTAACCATCATCGTGCGCTTGATTATCTTGCCACTTGGTATCTACCAATCATGGAAGGCAACGCTTCACTCTGAAAAGATGAATGCCCTCAAACACGTGCTTGAACCACATCAAACACGTCTCAAAGAAGCAACCACTCAAGAAGAAAAACTTGAGGCTCAACAAGCTCTCTTTGCAGCTCAGAAAGAACATGGCATTAGCATGTTCGGTGGTGTAGGATGTTTCCCTATCCTCATTCAAATGCCTTTCTTCTCTGCTATCTACTTTGCAGCCCAATACACTGACGGGGTAGCTAGCTCTACCTTCTTGGGTATCGATCTTGGTTCACCAAGTCTGCTCCTTGTCGCTTTCGCTGGTATCCTCTACTATCTCCAATCACTTCTTTCACTTCATGGAGTAGAAGACGAGATGCAAAGAGATCAACTAAAAAGAATGATTTACGTGAGTCCACTCATGATTGTCGTCTTCTCCCTCTTCGCACCAGCCAGTGTGACGCTTTACTGGGTTGTCGGTGGTTTCATGATGATTCTCCAACAGTTCATCGTTAACTATGTTGTTCGTCCAAAACTCCGCAAAAAAGTTCGTGAAGAATTTGCAAAAAACCCACCAAAAGCAAGTTCATTTTCAACTGGAGGCGGACGCAAAGATGTCACTCCAAACCAAGCAACTGCGATCATGACTAATAAGAAACATAAAAAACGCAATGCTGGTAAACAACATTCTAGAAAATAAGAAAAAGGCTTAGCTGAGAGGCTAAGTCTTTTTGCATCACAAAAGCCCGATGTCTCCATCAGGCTTCTTTTTTATCCATGAACACGTTTCATGTAATCTTGGTAACTTTCTGTATCCATCAATTCCTTGGCATTCTTGACACGGTCTGCTGTTGGAGGTTTGACCCCTTCAAGCGAATAAGGAATCCCAAGTTCACGCCACTTGAATTCTCCCATCGTATGATAAGGTAGGATTTCAAACTTGTCAACATTTTTGAGGGTCTTGACAAACTTACCAAGTTCGATCAAATCCTCATCTCTATCTGTCAATCCTGGAACCAGCACGTGGCGAATCCAAACAGGCTTCCCGATATCTGATAGGTACTGGGCACAGGCCAAGATGTTTTTATTGGTTTGGCTTGTGACAATCTTGTGCTGTTCTTCGTTGATTTCCTTGATATCCAGAAGAACCAAGTCTGTTACCGCCATGAGTTTATTAAACTTTTCGAGATAACGTGGTTTATTACGGAACGGAAGGGCACAGGTATCCAAGGTACAGTGGATTCCTTTTTTTCCTTGGCCTTGGTAAAGAGGGCAATTAGGAAATCAATCTGTAAGAGGGCTTCTCCACCACTGACAGTGATTCCTCCCTTGTCTCCCCAGAAACCACGGTAGCGAAGGGCTTCTGTCAAGACATCGTCTACTGTCCGTTCGCGTGATTTATTGGTCTCCATAGCCCATGTGTCTGGGGTTATGGCAGTACTGGCAACGCATGTGACAGCCCTGCAAAAAGACAATAAACCGAATCCCAGGGCCATCTACCGCCCCAAAACTCTCTGTCGAATGCACCATTCCTGTCACTTGTCCATAGTCAATTGTTTCTTCAGACATATCGTCACCTTCCTTGAAACCGTTTTTATAGTTTTTATTATATCACGAGTGAGATGAAAAAAACAAGGTTTTTTTGTCTATTTTTTTAGAAAGCAATCTGTTTTTTTCACTTTCATTTTCATTCCCTTTTTAGTGATCTGGTTCAAAATCAAAAACCATATAAGGTTGCGAAAATAGTCCTCAGGGCGCTCTGCACGGCGGATTTGGCGGGCTTTTGCCTTCTTCGGTATAGAGGATTTCTGCCGAGCGTAGTTTGGCATTATACTGGTAACCCATGGAGAATCCATGTGCACCTGTATCATGAATCACTAGCAAATCACCGATTTCTGTATGAGGTAGTTCGCGGTTCACTGCAAATTTATCATTGTTTTCACAGAGTGAACCGACCACGTCTACCACCTCAACAGGTTCATCTGGATGAGTAAGATTAGTGATATGGTGGTAGGCCCCATACATGGCTGGACGCATGAGGTTGACTGCTGAAGCATCCACACTAGATAGGTACGGTAAGTTTTTTTCTTATGAGTGACTCTTGTGACCAAAGCTCCGTGAGGGGCTAACATAAAGCGGCCCAATTCGGTGAAAATTTTAACCTGACCAAGACCTGCTGGCGTAAGGACTTCCTCATAAACCTTACGAACTCCCTCACCAATCACAGCAATGTCATTTGGCTCCTGCTCAGGACGATAGTTGACACCAATACCGCCGGAAAGATTGATAAAGTCTAACGAAATACCCAACTTTTCCTTGATTTCAACAGCCAATTCAAAAAGCTGACGCGCCAACTCTGGGTAGTAGAGATGGGTGACAGTATTGGATGCTAGGAAAGAGTGAATCCCAAATGTCTTGGCTCCTTTTTCCTTTAAAACTGCAAAGGCTTCAAAAAGCTGGTCCTTGGTCATGCCAAACTTGGCTTCTCCAGGATTGTCCATGATATCTGTTCCTAGCTCAAAAACGCCTCCAGGATTGTAACGACAAGAGATGATTTCTGGAATACCTGCTGCACGCTCCAGATGTTCAATATCTTCAAAGGCATCCAAGTTAATAGTTGCACCCAATTCACGCGCATAAGCGTACTCTTGGTCTGGCGTATTGTTTGATGAGAACATGATCTCAGAACCGGGGAAATCCAGTTTATGGCTCATCAAAAGTTCCACATAACTAGAACAGTCCACACCACAACCTTCCTCTTGGAGGATTTTCAAGATGGCTGGGGTTGGAGTGGCCTTGACGGCAAAATATTCTTTGAATCCCTTATTCCAAGAAAAGGCCTGGTTGACTGCTCTTGCTTTTTCACGAATCCCCTTCTCATCATACAAGTGAAAGGGAGTCGGGAACTCTGCAACAATTGTTTCTAAATCTTCACGGCTGATAAATGGTGTTTTCATAAGCATCCTTCTATTCTGTTTGCAAGAAAGGCTGGGACAATCGTTCCAACCTTTAGTTCTATCTCTTATTTGTCTTCGTCAAAGATATTTCCAATCTCAACATCGATGGATTGGTTCTTAACATCAATATTGGTTACTTTCAAGAGTGACTTGTAATCAAACTGCGTTTCACGTTCTTCTTGGGCATTGTCTGCAAAGACTGCGACACCAGCTAGTTCAGAATCAAACTCACGCAAGAGACTAATCATCCCGTTGACAGTTCCGCCGCCTTTCAAGAAGTCATCCACAATCAAGACACGACTGCCTGCCTTGAGACTGCGTTTTGAAAGGAACATTTTCTCAATGCGGTCACCGCTGGAACCTGAAACATAGTTGACGCTGACCGTTGAACCTTCGGTAATTTTCAAGTCACGGCGCACAATGACAAATGGAACGTTGAGGACATTGGCAACTGCATTTGCGAGTGGCACACCTTTTGTTGCTACTGTCATAACGGCATCGATTTTTTGGTCCATAAAGCTCTTGGCAATGATGCGCCCAATATTTTTCAAAATGGCAGGTGTACTGAGCAAATCAGATAGGTAGATGTAGCCACCTGGCAAGATACGGTCGCTTTCTGAAAGTTTGTCACGCAAGTCGGCGATCATTTCTTTGGCTTCATGACTCGAGATTGATGGTGTAAAGATAACGCCACCACCTGCTCCAGTCACAGTCTGAATATGGCCGATTTCGATTTCCTCAAAGGCACGCTTGATAATCACGATGTCCTCTGAAATCGATGATTTAGCAGATTCGTACTTTTCTGCAAAGGTATTGAGACTGGTTAGTTTGTATGGATTATTAATCAAATAGTTGGAAATGACAACCATCCGATCACTTCTTCTTAATTTCATTTTTATTTACCATTCCATTTAATTTTGATATTTTATCCATTATACCACATTCACATAAAAAAACGAACATTATTGCGTAAAAAATGCTCGTTTTTCTTAAATCATTAATCTAAATCTGGTTTATAGAAGGAACGATTGTCCATAGCGAAGATTTTATTGGTCATTTCTCCTTTATCCACCAAAGCAAGAGCTGTTGTCATCATCATCATGCTGGCATCGAGATTATCGATCATATGAATAATCTCTGCCTCCATAATGCGCGGACGGACTGGACTTCCATACTCCAGTAAGCCATGGTGACTGAGGATGACATGGCGCAGTAGCACCACTTCTTCTCTAGTATCATCGATGCCTAGTTCCATGACAGTCTTGGTAATTTCGCTATCGATGAGGGCGATATGTCCAAGGAGATTGCCTCGTACTGTATACTCCGTCTGGTCTGGTCCCGTCAACTCAATAACCTTGGCCAAGTCGTGCAACATAATCCCAGCATAGAGGAGGCTCTTGTTGAGCTGAGGATAGATCTCACTAATGGCATCTGCCAAGCGCACCATGGTTGCTGTATGATAGGCCAAACCCGTTTCAAAGGCATGGTGGTTGGTCTTGGCAGCTGGATAGGAGTAGAATTCCTTATCATACTTGGTGTAGAGACTACGAACGATACGCTGCCAGACAGGATTTTCAATCTTGAAAATCATTTGCGACATGTAGTCACGGATTTCCTTGACATCAACTGGAGATTTAACCTTGAAGTCAGCTGGATCGTTGGGTTCCCCAGGTTGAGGTAAACGAAGCGTGATTTGATTGACTTGAGGAGTGTTATTGTAAACTTCTCGACGCCCCTGCATGTGGACGACTTTCCCAGCGGTAAAGGTCTCAACGTTATGAGGTTGGGCATCCCAGAGTTTCCCCTTCAATCTCGCCACTATCGTCTTGGAAGGTAAAGGCTAGGTAATTTTTCCCAGCACGCGTCTGTCTTAGGTCAGCTGACTTAATCAGGTAAAAACCTTCAAACAGCTCATCTTTTTTCATGTGACTAATCTTCATATTCTTCCTCATCTTCTTGGAAATGGAGTAGATCAAGCGCAGGCTCACCTTCTGATAATTCAATGTGACGGAGCGTCCGCTCGATAGCTGTGGTACGACGGTTTAATAATTCATCAATATTGCCAGAGGCATGTTGGAGATGCTTTTGTGCTTTGACCAGAATGCCACCAAACTTGCCAAACTCGGTCTTGACGCTGGCAAGAGTCTTGCTGATATGGTCGGCACTCTTTTGGATATTGAGAGTCTTGAAGCCAACTGATAGAGAGTTAAGCAGGGCTGATAGGGTACTTGGACCAGCAACAATAATCTGCTCCTCCCGTCTCAAATCATCAAAGAAGACCGGATTGCGGACGATCTCTGAGTAAAGTCCTTCTGTCGGAACAAACAAGACTCCAAAATTGGTCGTCCGAGGTGGCGCTATGTACTTGCTCTTGATATCCTTGGCAAAGCGCTTGACGCTTGCTAAAAGTGACTTACGACAGCGTTCGATTTCGTCCTTATCGCCTGCTTCATAGGCTTCTTCTAGGCGGTAGTAATCCGCCAGTGGAAACTTGGAGTCAATCGGCAAATAGACATATTCCTGGTCGCCTTGGCCAGGTAACTTGATGGCGTACTCTACTCGCTCGCTAGAGTTTTCAACCGTTGCAAATTCTCGTTCGTACTGGGCAGGAGTCATGATGTCTTCGATGATTTGCCCCAGTTGCAATTCACCCAGAATCCCTCGCGTCTTGGTCCCAGAGAGAACCTTGTTAAGAGCACCAACATCGCGGGCAACTGTCTGCATCTCTCCAAGACCACGATTGACAGACTCCAGTTGTTTGGAAACTGTCTCGAAGGAAGCCTGCAAGCGCGTCTGCAAGGTCTTTTCTAGCTTTTCCTCGACCGTCTGGCGCATTTGTTCTAAACGTTGCTCATTTGATTCTTGCAGGGCTTGGAGACGTTGGTCAGTCTTATCTCTAGTTTGCAACAGATTATCTGTCATTTCTTGACGGACTTGCGTCAGGCCTTGGTGCAACTCCATTCGCACTTCTTGCAAACGGTCGCTGACAGCCACTTCCAAGTCTTTTTGATCCAGCTGGCTGGCTTGTCTGGCTTGTTCAAAGCGGTAATCCAGTTGATCTGAAAGATTGTCTGCCTGATCCTCCAAGCTCTTGGCTAGGTACTTGTCTTGCTTATCTTGCCTTTGCCAAATGAGAAAGAGTCCAGCTAGGTTGGCAATTAATAATAGTAGTAATACAGTCTCCATCCTACCTCCTGTCCTTGCTATGCAAGACAACCACATAGCCATCAGGGCAAGTCACCGAAACTTCCCTATCTATATATTCGTTAGAAGCGTATACTTTTTTAAAGAAAAAAATTCTCCTCTGTCAATTCGTACTTGGCACCAAGAATAGTCAGCTGGCTATCCCGAACTGGCATAAAGGCTAGATAGTCATAGTCCGATCGGGGTTCTAGCTGACTGGTTCCTTCTGGACAATAGGCAATCACATTTTGCCCATCCTCAATCGCTATCTGGCGCATATAGGGTGCCAACTTGGGATTGCTAGGCAGAAAGACATTGGCCAGCATGTGGTCGATCCGACCACCAAGAGCACCGAAAAATAGTCACCTGAGCCTGAGGGATTTTTGCTCAAAGATGGTTAAAAGAGCCAATTCCAGATCCGTATCATCCTTTTCTGGCTGGGCTTGGACAAAAATGTTGGGCACATTTTTGAATCAACTGACGTTCGTCTGCAGTCACGGAATCAAAATCCCCAACTGCTAGAGTGAGAGGCAGATCTTCTTCCAAGACCCAGAGCGAACCGCGATCCACACCGACAAAACAATCAAAATCCGTCCGATAATGACCGCGATCTCCGCCGGCAAAAACGGCAACCCTAGTCCAATTGTTTTCTAAGAGTTTGCACTCGTTCATTGACATCTCCCTTAAAGACATAAGACCCTGCTACAAAAAAACGGTAGCACCAGCTTCTTTGGCTTGAGCAATGGTCTGGTCATCAATACCGCCATCGACTTCAATTTCAAAGTTCAAACTTTTTTTCCTCACGAAGGGTAACCAACTCACGAACCTTATCCATGGTTTCAGGCAGAAAAAGCTTGTCCGCCAAATCCAGGGTTAACTGTCATGACTAATACTTGGTCAACTAAGTGTAGCACATGCTTAATCGCCTCCACAGGTGTCCCAGGATTGATAACCACAGAAGGTTTAACACCGAGAGAGCGAATTTTTTGGAGGGCGCCATGGATATGAGGCGTTGCTTCCACATGGATACTGATGATATCCGCTCCCGCACGCGCAAAGTCTTCTAGATGATGTTCAGGATTAGCTACCATCAAGTGGCAGTCAAAGACCATCTTGCTATGAGGGCGAAGAGCTTCAACCACACCTGCACCAAAACTGATTTGCGGTACAAAGTGACCATCCATGATATCGATATGGGCATATTCTGCACCAGTTGCTTCTAGGCGTTTGATTTCACATTCAAAGTTGGCATAATCTGCTGCCAGAATTGACGGAGCAATCTTGTATTGAGACATAGGTTTCTCCTTATTTTGGAATTTTTTTGCTGACTTTTTTGTAGGTTTCTCTGCGATTTTCAATTTCACTGAGAAATTGCAGGTAGTTGTCAAAACGGAAGGTTGCAATGATACCCTCTTCGACAGCCGGCTTGACCGCACAGGACGGCTCATGGGTATGGGTACAGCTACGGAACTTGCAATCTCGACTGATACTAGCAATCTCTGGAAAGGCCTGATTGAGGTCTTCAGCCGTTGACACTTCATAATCCAGTGATGAAAAGCCTGGTGTGTCCGCGATTTTACCCCCATTGAGGTTGTAAAAACTAACAGCTCGAGTGGTATGACGACCGCGACCCAGACTGTCTGAGATCTCTCCTGTTTCAAGATTGAGATCTGGTGCGATTTTATTGAGGAGGGTTGATTTTCCAACACCTGTCTGCCCCATAAAGACCGTCACTTTTCCTGTCAACAAAGGCAAAAGTTCTTCTTTACTAGTCACAAAGTCGTAACCAATGGCACGATAGGTTTGTTGGTAAAAACTTAATTCTTCCCTATCTTCCAGCAAGTCCATTTTAGAAATATAAACAATAGGATGAATGCCCTTGTGTTCCAAAAGAACCAAGAAACGATCCAACAAGTTGCTGTTGAAGTCCGGTTCCTTGACGGACATGATCACCACAGCTTGGTCAATATTGACAATGGGCGGACGGACCAGACTGTTTCTCCGTTCGTGAATCTTGAGGATATAACCTTCGGAATTTTCCTCGGCAGAAAAGTCTACCCAGTCTCCGACATAAGGTGTATGGCCTTTTTTTACGGAAATTCCCACGCGCGCGTGTCTGGTAAACTTGACCATCACTCTCCACATAATAGAAGCCCGCCAAGGCTTTAATGATTTGTCCCTGCATCTTAGAGTCCTTGTCCTTTAAGCGCATCTGCCAGACTGGCAAACTCTTCCAAACTGAGAGCTTCCCCACGCACAGATGGAGATAAGCCTGCCTGGTCCAAAGCCTTGGTCAGCTTATCCTTGACTTCATCAGTTTTCCCAAAGTAGCCTGTTAAGTTGTTCCATAAGGTCTTGCGACGATGGGTGAAACTAGCCTTGGAAACCTTAAAGAAGAAGTTCTCATCTTTCACTGCTACAGCTGGCTCTGGACGACGCACCATTTCAGGATAGCTGAGTCTACGTTTGGCGCTGGCACAAAGACCGTACGAGGCACGATAAAGGCAACCTTGGCTGTCATGTAATACTGCACAGCAATCGACAAGCTACCGTAAGCCTTGGTGTTAGGCTGGGCTGAGATACGGTCCGCCACTTCTTTTTGCATCATAACGACAAACTCACTAAAAGGAATGCCACTCTCGATTAAATGCATGAGAATAGGCGTTGTGATATAGTAGGGCAAATTGGCTACTACCTTGATTGGCAGGTCAGGATTTCTGAAATTCTGGATATGTTGCGCCAAATCCACTTTGAGAATGTCCTCGTTGACTACTGTCACATTGTCAAAATCACGCAGGGTATCTGCTAAAATCGGTACCAAACGGTGGTCAATCTCAAAGGCCATAACCTCTGCCACACGCTCAGCCAAAAACTCCGTCAAAGCACCAATTCCTGGCCCAATTTCAATGACATTAACCTGATCATCAATTTCAGCCGTATCCACGATTTTTTGAAGGATATTGGTATCCGTCAGGAAATTTTGCCCGAAGGACTTTTTAAAAGTAAAACCGTGACGCTCCAGCACTGCCTTAGTCACGCTGTAATCTGCAATTCTCATTTATTCTCTTTTCTAATATAGTATGCTTCCGGGGTATAATGATAGAGCAAAACAAATAAGGGAGTCTCAGTAATTCCTTCCAACATCTCTTTTAAGACCGCATCTGGATGAATAATCTCTCGTGTTTTGGTGAAATAAACACCTTGTTCCCCATTTCGATTACGGAGTTCCCAAGCGACATTGTTTCCTTGAACAGACGGCAAATAACGTTCCTTTTTCTAGAAAGTCAAAAAAATTCTTTCACCGTCATATCTTCAGGAATCTCAAATTCTGTCTCATGAGGCAATACATCGTCCCCCATACATACAGAATCTCTATCAACTCGAATTTTTCATTTCGCACTGTCCTTATAAGTTTCTATTTTAACGCTATCAAAATAAATCTAAGTACCTCTATTGTAACACATTCCCTTATATTTTTCGGGTTATCTGGTTATTGTTATCACTTTTTCAGAACTCTCCAAACAGATTTCGATATCTAAATTTCTTTCCACTATTGAAGTAAGCATAAAATTTATTTTTCTAATTCTTTATAGATTGTCTCTTGAAAATGTCAGTTGTTCAAGTAAGGAGTAGAGTTTTGCTTGCTCCTCTTCTTCGTAAGCAGATCTATTTGCTCTTACTTCCCTGCATTTCTCGTCATACAAAAAACCGTCATATCTATCTTCTGTAGATAAGGCTGTGTAGACTTTGGCCATTTCTTCCGGGCTAATTGAAAATCTTGACTTGATTTTATACAAATTTTTCATAACAGTGCTGAGGTGATCATAGCGGCGCATATCAACTTTGACATTGGTCACACGGATTGCCTGAACCTTGATACCTTTCCAATGTTTCCGCATATAAAGCGACAGCATCAACAAGGCTAGTTTATTCTGATAATAGGTCTTGGCAGGACTATAATGTTTTTGACCAGCTAAATTTTTCAAAAATCAAGCTTCATGAAAGGATAAAGCATCAGCCCTTGGGAAGAAATATTAATAATCCGACCACTCTCAGATTTTTCCAACAAACCTTTCAACAAGATAGAAAGCAAGAAAGGGGCGACAACATTGGTCGCAAATTGCTTTTCTAATCCCTCTCTAGTCAGGATGGGCTTTTTGACTGACAAATCAAAGTCAGCTGCATTGTTAATTAGAACGTCTAGAAAGTCTTCTTTTTGAATATACTGTTCCACTGCTTCCCTGACACTCTTCATATCAGATAGATCAACCAAGATATAATCTACATGTGGATTTCCTGTCTGTTGACGAATTTCCTCACAAGCTTGCTCGGCAGCTTCTCCCGTCTACAAAAGAGAGTTACCGACCAGCCTTTTTCAGCCAACTGTTTAGCAAACTGGTAGCCAATACCACTATTACCACCCGTAATAATTACTTTTTTCATTTCTGACTCCGTTAGTCTGAATACTTAGCCATCACTTCTTCTACTTCTGCTAAGGTTATCCCAAATAACTCTAAGCGCTTGAGGAGTTGCTTGCCGTTGGAATAGCCGATGCGGAGCTGTTCGCCTAGATACTCTCTGCGCCTACGACTGTCTGCTCCCGCCAAGAAACCTAGGCGAATCAAGTCAGCACGACTGATGTCAAACTCGTTCTCGTTTTCAAATTGCTCTGTCACCTGAGCCAGCGCTGTTTTTAGATCTTCATAGCTGGCGTGTTCGATTCCCAGAGAACGTCCCTTGGACTTAGATTTGGGAACAGCCTCATCTCGCTTGAGAAAGGCATGCTGCACTGTTGGAAGGGCCGTCATAATCATGCGACGAATCCGTTCCCCATTAAAATCTGGATCTGTAAAGACAATGACTCCATGCAGTTCATGCAGGCGCTGAATCCGCTCTATATCTTGGTCATTTATTGCGGAACCTCGTGTTTCATAGGTCTCTACATCAAAGTAACATTTGAGATTGGCCGTATCATCGCGACCTTCGACCACGATGACTTGGGAAATTTTTTCTTTCATCACTTGCTGTCCAATCCAAAGATACGCTCTGCATTTGCAGTCGTTGCTGCTGCTAACTCCTCAGTCGTCATCCCACGCAAGTCGGCGATAAAGTCCACCACGTATCGTGTGTAGGCTGTTTTGTTTTCACGGCCACGTTTAGGAACAGGAGCTAGGTAAGGGGCATCTGTCTCAACAAGGATTTTATCCAAAGGAAGTTCCCTAGCAGCTTCTTGGATATCCGTTACTTTCTTAAAAGTCACCACTCCTGAGAAAGAAATAGTCATACCAAGCTCAACAAACTTCTCAGCCCACTCCAAAGAACCTGAGAATGAGTGCATAATTCCACCACGAGGACCAACGCCCTCGCTCTTGATAATCTCATAAGTATCTTCTAGCGCATCACGGGTATGGACCACAAAAGGTAAATCCAAGTCCTTGGACAGCTGAATCTGACGGCGAAAAACCTGCTCCTGTACTTCCTTAGATGCTGTCATCCAGTGATAGTCCAGACCAATCTCCCCCAAGGCAACAACTTTTGGATGTTTTAGTTTTTCCAGCAAGTAAGCTTCGACCTCATCTGTGTATGTCCCTGCTTCAGTCGGATGCCAGCCAATAGTTGCGTAGAGTTGCTCATACCCATCTGCCAACTCTAGGGCCCGTTCAATGGTTGGCTTGTCAAAACCAACAATATTCATCCGCGTCACACCCATCTCAGCAGCCAAGGCGATTTCTTCTGCCTCACGGCCTGTAAATTCTTCCACATTTAAATGTGTGTGCGTATCAAAAATCATCTCTTCTAACCTCATTTTCTTCCATCTATTATACCAAAAATAGCATCCCTCGGCTTGTAAAAATATTCTAATACCAATCATTCTCCCTTGACTGCCTTTTTTCAAAGCAGTATAATAACACTTATTGAAATTTTCAGCAAAGGAAACGAAAATGTTTAGAAAATTAAAATATACCTTTATCGGTCGACCACTCAAGTCTCTCACAGACGGCGAAGGGGGATTACTTGGAAAAATGCAGGCACTTGCAATGTTATCCAGTGATGCCCTGTCTTCTATTGCCTATGGACCTGAACAAGTCATTCTCGTATTAGTCAGTCTCTCTCCTCTCGCCATTTGGTGGAGCCTCCCTATCGGTATTTTTGTCCTCTTACTGCTCGCTAGTTTGACCATTTCCTATCGTCAAATCATTCATGCCTATCCTCAAGGCGGAGGGGCTTATATGGTCACTCGGGAAAATCTTTCCCCTGAACTGGGCTTGATTGCTGGAGGCAGCCTCCTTGTTGACTATATGCTGACAGTAGCCGTATCCGTTGCGTCTGGAGCTGATGCTATCACTGCAGCTATCCCTGCTCTCCATCCCTACAATCTTCATATCTCTATTTTCCTAGTCTGTCTGCTCATGCTCTTGAATTTAAGAGGATTGAAAGAATCTGCCAGCTCTCTGATGATTCCCGTCTACCTCTTTATCTTCAGTACCGTCTTTCTCTTGCTTTATGGGGTCTTTCAACTGTTTACAGGTTCCCTAAACTATCAGGCGACTTCAACCATTGGACAAACTGTTCCGAGCCTTTCCATCGTTCTCCTATTGAGAGCCTTTACCAGTGGTTCTGCCTCTCTGACAGGGGTTGAGGCTATTTCAAATGCAGTACCATTTTTCAAAACTCCGAAAGAAAAGAATGCTGCTCAGACCTTGACCATCATGTCGCTGATTTTAGGATTCCTTTTTGCAGGCATCACCTTCCTAAACTACTGGATGGGCATCACGCCTCAAAATGGAGAAACCATCCTCTCGCAAATGGCCAAGGGCATTCTTGGTGATTCATTCTTTGGTCATGCTAGCTACTATCTCTTCCAGTTCTCAACAGCCTTGATTCTAGCTGTAGCAGCAAATACTGGCTTTCAGCCTTCCCTATGCTGGCTTACAATATGGCTAAAAACAAGTACATGCCCCATCTCTTTATGGAAAAAGGGGATCGTCTTGGCTACTCCAACGGTATCTTAACTCTGGCTTTTGGAGCTATGATCCTTCTTCTCATTTTTAACGGGAATACTGAACGCTTGATTCCTCTTTATACTATCGGGGTCTTCGTTCCCTTTGCCCTTTCTCAGACTGGGATGATTCGCCATTGGAAAAAGGAAAAAGGAGCAAACTTCTTAAAACCTGCCTTTGCTAATATCCTAGGAGCCATCATTTGTTATGCTATTGTCCTCATTTTACTCCTCTTCAGACTGGGTGATATCTGGCCATTCTTCCCAATTATCCTAGTTTTAACCTTCCTCTTTTTGTCCATTCACAGCCATTACCAAAAAGTGGCAAAACAACTGCGACTCTACGAAGGAATTGAAAAGCGCACTTATGACGGCAACCTTGTCCTTGTCCTAGTAGGAAATGTCACTCGAGTAAGTGTCGGAGCCATTAACTACGCTCAAAGTATCGGTGACGAAGTGTTGGCCATGCACATTTCTACTAAAGAAACGGCTGAAAAAGACCAAGAAATTCTTCAGGAATTTGCCGATTACTTCCCAAATATCACTCTGAAGAATATCAATACCAGCTACCGCGACATCATCACCCCTAGCGTTAAGTATGTCAAACGAATCGCCCAAGAAGCTAAGCAAAAAAACTACACCGTTACAGTCCTTGTCCCACAGTTTATCCCTAACAAGCCTTGGCAAAATATCCTGCACAATCAAATGAGCCTCAAACTAAAATACGCTCTCAGATGGCATGAAGACGTCGTTATCGCTAGCTACTCTTATCACTTAAAAGAATAAACAAAAACTCAAAATCAGTAACTTATATCTGGTTTTGAGTTTTTTTGTATGTGATCTTTTAAATGAGCCCTCCATGAGTTCCATTTGAAATCGGCGATTTCGTGGGCAGTGCACTCTTTAAAATCAAAAGAAAAGCCAGTAGACTCGAGTTCCTACTGACTTCTTTGTTGAATTCGTTTGGATTATGCAGCCAAAACTTTGCGTCCTTTACGACGACGAGCTGCCAATACGCGACGACCGTTTTTAGTTGACATACGGTTACGGAATCCGTGTTTACGCGCACGACGAAGTTTACTTGGTTGATAAGTACGTTTCACGATGAATACCTCCTCATAGATTTTGTATTCGTTTAGCCGGCTATAAAGTGATCAGTTACTAAACATACTTTACTATTCTATCTGATTCTTACCTATTTGTCAATAGCTCTAAGTAAATGTTTCCTGCTTTTCCCTATGAAAGCCTTATCTACGATACTGACTCAAGAAACGTGTCATCTTTTCTTGGATTTGCGCTAATTCGTCCACACGAGGAAGGTAAACGATACGGAAATGGTCTGGTTCCTTCCAGTTAAAACCACGACCATGAACCAAGAGAACCTTTTCCTGCTTCAAGAAATCAAGAACGAACTGTTCATCATCATCGATGCGGTACATATTGCGGTCAATTTTAGGGAAGATATAAAGACCCGCCTTCGGCTTGACTGCAGACAAACCTGGGATATCTTGGATAGCATTGTAAATGAAGTTTCTTTGCTCGTAAATCCGTCCACCAGGAAGGAGCAATTCATCCACTGACTGGTGCCCACCTAGTGATGTTTGTACGACTTGCTGGGCCAAAACGTTAGAGCAAAGACGCATATTGGACAGCATATTGAGCCCTTCGATATAGCCCTTGACATGGTGCTTAGGACCAGACAAGACCATCCATCCTACACGAAAACCAGCGATACGGTGAGATTTTGACAGACCATTCATGCTGACACAGAAGACATCTGGTGCCAAGCTCGCCACAGGCGTATGCACATGTCCATCCATTACCATGCGGTCATAGATTTCGTCCGCAAAGATGATCAAATCATTCTGACGAGCAATCTCAATAATCTCCAACAAGAGTTCCTTAGGATAAAGGGCTCCAGTTGGGTTATTTGGATTGATAAGAACGATTGCCTTAGTATTGGAAGTAATTTTTGACTTGATATCGTCAATATCTGGGTACCATTCTGCAGCTTCATCACAGATATAGTGAACGGCATTTCCCCCAGCTAGGCTGACCGCGGCTGTCCAGAGAGGGTAGTCTGGCATAGGTACCAAGACCTCATCGCCATTATCCAAAAGCCCTTGCATGGACATAACAATCAGCTCACTGACACCATTTCCAAGGTAGATATCATCAATATCCACATTGGGGAATTTCTTTAGTTGGCAATACTGCATAATGGCCTTACGGGCTGAGAAAATCCCTTTGGAGTCAGAATACCCCTCACTATCACGCGCATTCATAATCAAGTCATGAATGACCTCATCTGGCGCTGTGAATCCAAATTCTGCTGGATTCCCTGTATTCAGACGTAAAATCTTTTCTCCGTTTGCTCGCATCCGCATAGCTTCTTCCAAAACAGGGCCACGGATATCATAGGCAACATGCTCTAACTTACTAGACTTGTTATATTCTTTCATCTTGTTTCCTCAATTCATAGAGATAGTAACATTATACCACTAGAAAGGGATTGCGACAAGTTTCCTGAAATGAGCAAGCAAAGAAAAAACTCATAACGACTGGGTTCTCACTGTCTAAACAACTAGAATGCAGAAGTATTTTCTCACATACCAAAAGACAGACCTAGAAAGATCAGCGCTAAAAAGGAATCATACAAAAGATTAAACATGAGAAAGAGCCCCCACGTGACCAAATAGTCCAAGCGACCACTTCTCTTTGCAATCACAAATAAAATGATGTGGTAGACTAAGTGAAAGAGAAGAAAAGCAACAAAACCTGGATAGAGAACGGGTACGACTCTTTCCAGCTGCCAAAGCATCACTACTTCCACTACAAGTGACGCAAGGATAATTCCATGATAAAGAAAACTTGTTTTTTTAGAAGCTTGAACAGAATCTTTCATACTTTCTCATCCCCTTTACTGTGTTTCCTACTAGCTCGTTTTCTTTTATTTTAACATATCTCCACCAAATTGAATCTCCGATAATATTTCTTTAAATATGATTTTTTTACTTTACTTCTTTAGTGAAAAAGGGTTACAATAACAGTAAGAAAATTTCAGGAGGTTTCATTATGGCACAACGTTACCAAAATGTTATGGTCGCAATTGATGGTTCTAAAGAAGCGGACTTGGCTTTCGTCAAAGGTGTTTACACTGCTCTACGCAACGAATCCAAGCTCACCATTGCTCATGTTATCGACACACGCGCTCTTCAAAGCGTGTCTACCTTTGATGCTGAAGTTTACGAAGAACTCCAAGTCGATGCTGAAAGTCTGATGAAGGAGTACGAAAAGCGTGCAAGAGATGCTGGTGTGACCGATATTCACATCGTCATCGAAATGGGAAATCCAAAAACCCTCCTTGCCCGTACTATTCCAGACGCAGAAAATGTCGACCTGATTCTCGTTGGTGCAACAGGGCTCAATGCCTTTGAACGCCTCTTGGTTGGCTCTTCATCTGAGTACATTCTCCGCCATGCAAAGTCGATTTACTGGTCGTGAGAGAAAGAGAAAAAACATTGTAAACATTAAAAAAGGGAGCCTTGAGCTCCTTTTTGTTTGTCCTGATTGGGTCAGAAAAAGGCTTTAAACAATAGTTTAAAGCCTCAATCTTATTTAGAAAGTAGTCAATCTCAAAAGATTGAATTATTTGTAACTGTATGCCCAGTAGTATACACCGTTTCCATCAACTACTGCTGCTACAGCTCCTTCAGTGACATTCGGATCGAGAAGCAAGTCTCTCAAACCACTGTTTGCCCATTTCTTAACGACAACAGCAGCATCTTCATCACGACGTCCCACAAAGCCTGTACTATCGTATTGACGTGAAATTTCATTTACTTTTGGAAGTGCTTGATTTTGATAAATGTCTTCAGACCAAGTCAATTCTTTCAATCCTTGAGCTTTACGCTCTTCATTGATTTTAGCGAAAGCTTCTTTCGCTTTTGAAACATAGTCATAGTTTGTATCGTTTGTTGCTTCAACACGGTAAACAAACTTCACATAGCCAAATTCTACATCACTGTATTTCTTGTCTTCGACACCACTCTTGAGATTTGCAATCAAGACATAGTCCTTAGCGTATGGGTTTTCTTTCGTCTTCTCAAAGATTTCTGGATCTTCGATTTCCCACTCAACTTTAGCATCCCAACCAGAGTTATCAAGGAACTTAGGATTCATTTTTTCGATGACATAGTTTTTGAACTCTTCAACATTCTTGAATGGCAATGCTTGACCTGCTTTAGCAGTCGTTACCAAGTTAGTTGAGTAAAGTTTCACGCTTGAGTTCTTGTCACTGTACATGTACTCGTCATCAGCAGTGTTTTCGTGAAGTTTTGGATCACGAGCTGGATCGTTTGGATCAGTCATCCCTTGAAGTTTCCATTTTCCTCCAAGCCACTTCCAGTATGCTGAGTAACCTGTACGCTCTGAGTTAGATGGTACATAGTAGTAATGTGCACTACCGTCGAAGTAGTAGTTTTTATCATTCTTGAGGACTGCATCACCTGGTTTACCTGGTGGGTAAACCAATTTTGGAGTTTGTCCATTTGGTGCCCAAGCCAAGTGTTCCAATCCTTCAGCTGGTTTTTCAACATAATCAGGGATTTGGTTTTCACTTGGTTCATCAGTCGTTACCAAACCTGGTGTTGTTGGGATAGCTGGAGTTGCTGGTGTTTCTGGTTTTGGTTCCGCTGGCGTTTCTGTAGATGGCTTAAATGGGATCAAATTCACTATCAGCACCATTAATTGGTGGATTTTCTGGTAGGTCAACACTTGGAGTTGCTGGTTGTTCTGGTTGTGGCTCAGCTGGTGTTGTTGGCTCTTCAGGTTTATCACTAGGTGCTGGTGTTGGAGTCTCTGGTTCTGCTGGCGTTGGAGCAGGAACTTCAGGTTGACTTGGTTGTGCTGGCTCAACCGGAGTTGTTGGTTGTTCTGGTTTTGGTTCAGCAGGTGTTGCCGGTTGTGCTGGTGTTGGCTCAGCAGAATCTTTCACCAATACCCACTTACCATTTTGGTAGTAGTAATAATCACCATTGTCCAATACATAGTAATGGTACCCATTTTCGTAACGATAGTGCGGATCGTTTTCCAAGTTGTTAGTAGATGAGTTGTTGTTACTATTGTTTGTCAAAGGTTTCCACTGACCGTTACGATAAATACGGTAGCTACCATCGTTCATACGGTAGTAGTGATTGCCATTCCAGTAAATATAGTTTTCATCGCTAGCAAGGTTGTTGTAATTATTCCAATAGTTATAACCATAGTAGTTGCTACTGTTGTCATAGCCATAGTAGTTATTCCAATTATTGTAACCGTAGTTGTAACTTGGATAATAGCTACCATATCCATAGTTATAGCTTGGGTAGTAGCTATTGTAGCCATAGTTATAGCTTGGGTAATAACTGTTGTAGCCATAACTTCTTACAGTATAGTTTGATGTGCGACTACGATTTGCAGTAGTACGGTTAGAAGTACGATTGCTTGAACGGCGGCTAGTTCTTGTATAGTAACTATTATTTCCATTCCAATTGTAAGCAGCGTGAGCTTCACTTGGTGCAAAAGTTGGAAGCATTGTTACAGCTGTTAAAACAGAAGCTGTCAAATAGGTATATTTTTTCTTCATTTCAACCTCTTAATTCTTTAATTTTTAAACTTGAAAATTAAAATAATAAAAATTTGGAAAGCAATTGTGCACAATTTTATAACTAAACCTCAAAGCTAGAGTGAACTCCTCACATCAACTTGTTAACAGGCCTGAAATAAACAAGTTGACTCTCTGTCTTAAAAAAGAGCATATTGTAGTAGCATGAGGATTTTATATTTATTCGCTTTCTGAATTTATTCTAACACATCAACTTTCAAATATCAAATAATTTGACTTGTCTTTTTTTGATGTTTTTTTAAAAAGAAAAGCTAGATATATTAGTAATATATCTAGCTTTTCACTATTCTTTGTAGAAATGTAATTTCCTGTTGTTTTTATTTTTCACTATCTTTTTCATTTTTTTCTTTTTCTTTTTCTAGTATAAATATGCTAATAATAATTAGTGATATATATAAAATTGTTCGGTTTTTCAGCTCAAAAAATCCCCGAATTTTTCATCCAGGGAAAAGAATTTTCTCTTATTTTTTTTTTTTTCTTTCTTTATGTCGCTCATAAGCTTTAAACTGACGTTGTAGTTCCTGTCGGATGGCAGGTTCTGGAGCATATTTTTTTCTTCCCAGTCATCTGGTTTTTAAAATCTTGTGTGTAACTGGGTCAAAATGAGCTTTTCCCATCAGGGAAAACCTTCCCCATATTTGCTTCATGGACAATATCAAAAATGCGTTCTGGGTCTACTCCCATCAAAACAAAACTACCGTATGTAAAATACAGTGTGTCAATCAAAGCATCCACTTGACCGACCAGATTTTGCTTAGCAGGCGTCTTTTTCGCCACTTTCTCTGCCGCCTTATCAAGTGCCTCATGCATGCTTGCAAGGGAGTTTTGGAATTCTTCCTCCGAAGAACTTGCTGCACGAACAAACTCCACTAATTCTTCAATTTTAAAGTCTGCGCGGTGGGTTGCACCTTCAGCATCCCATGCCTGTGGCTCTTCTTGAGTTCGTTCATCCATCATGTGGTGGAAGGTTTTGACCTTATTAAAGTGGTAGTCTCGACTGACAAACACTTTTTCTGAAGCCAAAACACCAAAGTGCTCGAGCGCCTTGTGGATACCATCTTGTTGATTACTTGCCGTAATATGCTTGGCAACTTCTTTGACACTGCTACTGCCATTTCCCATAGCAACCGACATACCAACACCCGCCAACATTTCCAGATCGTTGTCTGAATCACCAAAGGCCATGACTTGGTTGAGATCAAAGCCATATTCTTTCCCGACTCGGCGAATGCCTTCTAGTTTGGAATTTCCTTGGTTAATGATATCTGCTGCAAAAGGATTGCTTCGAGTTAATTTCAAATCTTCAAAATCACTTGCTGCCTTCTCAGATTCTTCTGGCGTCATCAGCATCAAAACTTGATAAATGGGTTGATTAATCAAGTTAAGCAAGTCGTCTTCCTTTTGAGGAACTGCCTTGCTGACCATTCGATTAAAGGAACGGCTAACGGTTCTTGTCAGAACAGTCGGAATAAAACGACTAACCAGTTGGGAAAAGGGAGCCGAGACCAAATGACATAATCTTCGAACCAACAACGGCATGCTCGGTTCCAAGAGCGATTTCTTTACGCTCCTTTTTAGCATAAGCAATCAGTTGACGTAGGCTTGACTTAGCGATTGGGCTTGCAAAGAGTACCTTTTCTTTATTAAAAATGTATTGGCCATTGTAGGTCACCGCAAAGTCTAGGTCCAAGTCTTCCATCAATTCCTTGACAAAAACGGCCCTCGTCCTGTCGCTACTCCAACAAGCACTCCTTGCTCTTTGACAATCTTAATCGCGTCCTTAGTGGATTTCAAAACACTCTTGCGATCGTTGACTAGCGTTCCATCGATATCAAAAAAAACAGCCTTGACTTCCATCCTGTCCCATTCTCCCCTTTTGTGTTACAATGATTATACCACATTTCAGAAAGAGTGACTAAATCATGCCTAAGAAAATCCTTGTTTTACATACAGGTGGGACTATTTCCATGCAAGCAGACGCCACTGGTGCCGTTGTAACTAGTCAGGACAATCCCATGAACCATGTTTCCAATCCACTTGAAGGAATTGAGGTTCATACCCTAGACTTTTTTAATCTGCCAAGCCCTCATATCAAACCCAAGCATATGCTTGCACTCTATCATAAGATTAAAGAGGAAGCTGATAACTATGATGGAGTTGTCATCACACATGGTACAGATACCTTAGAAGAAACAGCTTACTTCCTTGATACCATGAAAATTCCGCCCATCCCCATCGTTCTAACAGGGGCCATGCGTAGTTCAAACGAACTTGGTAGCGACGGTGTATATAACTATCTGAGCGCTTTGCGAGTTGCCAGCGATGACAAAGCAGCCGACAAGGGTGTACTGGTCGTCATGAACGACGAGATCCACGCAGCCAAGTATGTTACCAAAACTCATACGACCAACGTCAGCACCTTTCAAACCCCAACACATGGACCACTTGGCCTCATCATGAAGCAAGAAATCCTCTACTTCAAAACGGCTGAGCCTCGTGTCCGGTTTAATCTTGAGCATATTCAAGGTCTGGTTCCCATCATCTCAGCCTATGCCGGTATGACAGACGAGCTGATTGATATGTTAGACTTAGAACAGCTGGATGGCTTAGTCATTCAGGCCTTTGGAGCAGGCAATATTCCCAAAGAAACAGCTCAAAAGTTGGAAAATCTCCTGCAAAAAGGAATCCCAGTCGCCCTGGTCTCACGTTGTTTTAATGGTATTGCTGAACCTGTCTACGCCTACCAAGGTGGAGGGGTGCAGTTGCAACGAGCTGGTGTTTTCTTTGTCAAAGAACTCAACGCTCAAAAAGCGCGCCTCAAATTATTAATTGCCCTTAATGCTGGACTAAAAGGACAAGCTTTGAAAGACTATATGGAAGGATAAACCTCTTCTCTAGAAAGCAAATCAGGAAATCTTCACGATTCCCTGATTTTTTCTATTTACGTTTTCGTGTAGAGCGGCGTTCTGTCAAACCATGAGGTAGGAGAACTTCACGTTCTTCCAACTCTTCCTTATGCATAATCTTAGTCAACATACGCATGCTGATAGCACCTAGGTCATAAAGAGGTTGGGCAATAGTCGTCAAGTTTGGACGAGTGAATCGTGCAATCTGAGAGTCATCTGTCGTAATGATTTCAAACTCTTCTGGTACAGACACACCGTGGTCAGCCAAACCATTTAGGACACCTGCTGCCAATTCATCACCTGTTACAACTGCGGCTGTAGCTTGTGATGAAATCAAGCGTTCTGCCAAGGCATAACCATCGTCATAGCTGTATTTTGATTCAAAGACCAATCCCTCGCTATAAGAATGTCCTGCTTTTTTCAAGGCTTCCTTGTAACCAATCAAACGAACCTTGCCATTGATATCATCGACGAGTGGTCCACTCACAAAAGCAATCTTTTCGTTTTCTTTTGAGAAGATAGCTCACAGCATCAATCGTTGCTTGTTTGTAGTCGATATTTACACTTGGAAGTTGGTGTTCTACATCTACAGTACCAGCAAGAACAACCGGTGTCCGTGAACGAGAAAACTCTGAACGAATCTTTTCAGTCAAGTGATAGCCCATAAAGATAATCCCATCGACTTGTTTTGAAAAGAGAGTGTTGACCACTGAAACTTCCTTTTCATCATCCTCATCACTATTTGCAAGGACAATGTTATACTTGTACATTTCAGCAATGTCGTCAATCCCCTTAGCAAGTGTTGAGAAATAACCATTGGTAATGTTCGGAATCACAACTCCGACTGTCGTTGTTTTCTTGCTAGCTAAACCACGTGCTACCGCATTTGGACGATAGTCCAAGCGATCAATCACTTCTAGGACTTTTTTTCGAGTGTTCTCTTTAACATTCTTGTTGCCATTAACGACACGGCTAACTGTTGCCATCGAAACTCCTGCTTCACGGGCGACGTCATAAATCGTTACTGTATCATCTGTGTTCATTCCGTTTCCTTTCTATAATGAAAATTTCGCTTTCACGCATCTACTTACTCCATTTTATCACTTATTGTAAACACTTTCAAGTATTTTTTAGAGAAACTTTGAAAAAATTTCACAGTTTATTCCCATTTTGAAAAAGCAATTACGATTTCTTGATTTTTAAGACATTTTGCTGTATGATAAGGAAAATAAAAGGGGGATGAAAACATGGCTTTTACAAATACACAGAGACGTTCCGCTAGTTTTGGCGTCGTGACCAGCTTGCCTGACGATGTCATTGACTCTTTATGGTATATTATTGATCATTTCCTGAAAAATGTCTTTGAATTAGAAGAAGAACTTGAGTTTCAACTGCTCAACAATAAGGGGACCATCACCTTCCATTTTTCTAGCCAGCATCTTCCGACTAGCATCGATTTTGATTTCAATCATCCTTTTGATCCGCTTTACCCTCCTAGGGTCCTTGTTTTAGACTTGGACGGCAGAGAAACCATCCTCCTTCCAGAAGAAAATGACCTATTTTAAAAACTCTAGCTTCTCGGCGCAAACTGCTGAGGAACTAGAGTTTTCTTTTTCTAATAAATGGATCGACTAACAACTAGACCATTGGGTTTTGTATACTCTAAATCAAGGTAATCCTGATAAGTCCCTGGCACAATGAAACCTTGGGGACTCAATATATCAGTCCCAGCTTTTCCTACGATAGAGTCTGCCAGCAAGACACAATTGGTACTGAGAACAAAGTAGGTCTTAAACTCGGATGAGCTGAATTTATAGAGGGTCGCATCTGCTTCCTCTTTCAGTTGGTAGGAGTAGGTATGCTTGACCTCTCCCTCTCTTCTTTTCATCAACTGCGAGCTTGGTTCCCAAGGAATTAACAGGTCTTCTATCTCTGCTAGGCGAGCTTGGATAGCTGTTTTCTGTTGGTCCGTCAAACTCAGACCATAAGCAAACAAGGTCTTCTGACTTTCCCTCTTGCAGAGTTCGATGTATTTTTCCCGATTAGCCTTAAACAAAACACCATCTCCAACCATACCGAATAAACGCTCCGAGCGGGGATCATAGGAACCATAGGAAATAACTGTCCCTTGATAACAAATATCCACATGTCCCATAGCAAGGAAGAAGGAGGTTTCTGAGGTATGGACAAAAATTTCCAGATCAACCGTCTGATCAGTTTTTCTTTCTGAATGAACTTCCCCTTCTTGGCTTTCATGATTTGACAGCCACTCATTTAGTTTGCGCAAGGTGCTGATAGGAATCAGAGCCGTCACAAAGATCGGCAGAGTCATTCGCATACGTCGTTTCAGCTTGGGATTGTTTTCTATCCTTTCAAAAAAGAAACCGTCCCGGAGGCTACTGGCTCCTAGCATGAGCAAGTAAAATCCAAGCAAGAGCAATTCAAAATTCGCTGCATCGTGAAATGGAGAGATGCTATAAAGACCGAATCCTATCATCCATACAGCATCGAAGAGATGATGGAGCCGAGGATGAATGGCATTTTTTCGATAGAGAGACCAAGTCACAAGACTAATGATGCCCGTAAACAGCTGGTAGCTCGCAATGATAAAGACTAGGAGATAGAGGGCAAGGTCTTGCAAGATGATAGAGTCAAATACGAGAGCCGCAACCACCAGCTTGCCCAAGGTTACAAAGATATTTTCCCGACGTTTTTTATCTTGAAACCAGCGAGTCAACAAGTGCCAAACTGCTGACAAGGAAAAGTAACCCATCAGCAACTGGTACCCCATTCGCGGAATAACTTGTCCAAAACGAATCAAGAGAAGCCCTAAAACAATAGCAAGCAGTCCCTCCCCGATACTCTTCCACTTGCTATAGGTCTCGGAAAGCTTAGGCATTTCCTTGCTCCAACTGGTCAACCAAGTAACGAATTGGTTGCTTTAGGATCGGATGGATAAAATGGGGAGCTATTTCCACTAACGGCTCAAGAACAAAGAGGCGTTCTGCTATATAAGGATGAGGCAAGATGAGCTCGTCTGTGTAAATAATCTGGTCCTCCACAAAAAGCAAGTCCAAATCAATCAAGCGAGGCCCCCAATGCACTTCTCTAACCCGTCCCATTTCTGACTCAATGGCTAACAATGTTTCTAACAAGACTGGTGCTGGTAGCCAGGTTTCTACTTCAATCACCTGATTGGCAAAGCTATCTTGTTCCACACCACCCCAAGGCTCCGTCGCCAAGACACTGGACTCTTTGAGAATATGGATACCTCGAGTCCGCAGTTTATCAATAGCTTGTTCCAAGTTCGCTTTCTTGTCTCCCATATTACTTCCTAGGGCGATAAAGGCTCGCTGCTTACGACGGCGAATGGTCACCGAGCAGGTATCCAATGGCAAATGCACTGGAGCCCAAGGTTTTTTTAGTTCCAACTCAATCTCTTGGACAAGAGGATAGGTCTCAAAGGTACGTTCAACTAGTTTGTAGGCTACCGTTTCAATCAAGTCCTCAGTGGTTTCCTGAAACCAAGTCGTCCACTGCTGACACAGTTCTCCGTAATGGACAGAGGCTGTTAAATCCAAGTCTGTAGCCGCCTTGGTCATATCATAGGATAAGCTTGCGGAAATAACAAACTTCTGCCCCAATTCTTTCTCACTAGGGAAAAGACCATGATAGGCAAAAATTTCCAAATCTTTAATCTGCAGTTGATCCATAATTAGTCCTTTCTAGAAAAATCCGCATGAAGCGGATTCTTTTTATACTCAATGAAAATCAAAGTGCAAACTAGGAAGCTAGCCACAGGTTGCTCAAAGCACTGCTTTGAGGTTGCAGATGGAAGCTGACGTGGTTTGAATTTGATTTTCGAAGGGTATTATAGTCCCATTAAACGATAAGCCTGATCTCTTAGGTCCTTATCTGTTTCAAATAGACCACGAGCTACTGTCGTCAAGGTTGCCGTGCCTGGCTTTCTGACACCACGCATGCTCATACACATATGTTCCGCCTCAATGACAACAAAGGCTCCCTTGGCCCCCAGATAGTCCATCAAGGCATCGGCCACTTCAATATTCAACCGTTCTTGAATCTGTGGTTTTTTAGAATAAACTTCAACCGTACGAGCTAGCTTGGACAAGCCTGCTACACGTCCATCTGGAATGTAGGCAATGTGCGCTCTCCCATAAAATGGCAAGAAGTGGTGCTCACACATAGTATGGAAAAAAATATCCTTTTCCACTACCATATTGTCATCAATAATCTCAAAGGATTTTGACAGGTGTTCCTCAGCAGTTTGGCCAAGACCTGAAAAAATCTCTTGGTACATACGGGCTACACGAGCAGGTGTTTCCTGCAAGCCCTCGCGGTTAGCGTCCTCACCAACAGCCTCAATAATCATTTTTACAGCTGCTTCAATCTTTTGTGTATCCATTCTCGTTCTTCCTCTCCATCAGATAGGCTCTCACTTGGCTCAAGAAATACAAGGAACCTGTGATAATCCTAACTGTTTGTTTCTCTTCATTTTTATCTGTCAATTTCTGCTCTAGAAAATCCTGCCAACCTTGGTAATTGAGATTTCTAGACTTGACTGTCTCTTTCAGCACGCTTTCATCCGTCGCCCGACTATCGTCAAAATGTGTCAAGGTAAGCTCGGTATCTGGCATTTCCCCTAGCAAATCCAGCATATCGTCCAAGGCCTTGGTTTTGATGCAGGTAAAGAGGATTTCCTTATGATAATCCGCAAAGCGTTCTTGCAAGGTTGCCAACAAGGCCTTGATAGCATGGGGATTGTGGGCACCATCCAAAAGCAACAAGGGGTCTCTAGACACGACCTCCAAACGCCCTGGCCATCTGGTTTCCTCCAAGGCTTGAGCGACCAAGGCATTACTTGCAAATTCTCGCCCAGCCTCCTGGCAATAAGTGTCCAGGAGGGCAAGTGCCATCCCTGTATTCTCGATCTGATGCAAACCAAGCAGACCTGTTTGAAAGCGACCTTGTCTGACAGGACTTGTATAGTCAAAAACCTCGCCCGTCACCATACTTTCTTGGTGACCAACCTGATAATCTGTCCCATAGGCAATTCTCGGCGCATCTTTCCCTTCCGCAATGCGGTCAATAACAGCCAAGGCTTCTGGAGCAATGCGACCTGTCACCAAAGGAATGCCTTGTTTGATAATACCAGCCTTCTGTTCTGCTATGGCCTCTACAGTATCACCTAGTAGGGCTACATGGTCCAAGCCAATGGTCGTGATGCCTGTCAGAATGGGCTGACAGACATTGGTGCTATCCAGAAGGCCACCCATGCCGACTTCCATGATGGCCACATCAACTTTTTCAGTGGCAAAATAATCATAAGCTAGGGCAGTGATAATCTCAAACTCGGTCGTTCCTTGTCAAACAGCGCTCTTCTCCCCCTCAAGCAAATACTCATAGTCTGCCATCAGGGCTTCTAGTCTAGCTTCTGGGATGGATTCCCCGTTGATGCTAATCTGGTCTGTGTAATGAATGAGATAGGGCGAACTGAACACACCTACTCTCAGACCTAGCTTTACGAGCATGTTTTTCAAAAAAGCAATGGTCGAGCCCTTGCCATTGGTCCCTCCAATATGGATAACCTTGAGTTTGAGATGGGGATTGCCTCTCAGTGCCAAGAGTTCCACCATTCTCCCCAAACCAAAATTTGGTTGGTCCGTCCGGTAGTGGGCAATCCACTGATTGTTTTGAATTTCGTTCATCTTATTTATATTGTTTTAAATCTAGATTTTCTGCATCATCTGCCAAACGAATGGCTGACGCAATTTCAACCGCCATCCTGTGACTGGCTACATCGTGCACACGCACTACTTCGACACCCTGTCTCGCAGCGATACTAGTTACATGAGCCGAAGCTATGTCTCGATTACGAAAACCGACTTCCGTTTCAGGATTAACTTCAAAACCATTTTCTTCCAGGATATTGATAACAAATCGCTTACGCGAAACTCCAAGAAAGATCGGATAGCCTTGCTGGTGTAGTTTATCTAGATCCCGTAGAAGGAGTAGATTTTCCTTCTTGGTCAGACCAAAGCCAATTCCTGGATCCAGCAAAATATTTTCTCTTGCAATCCCAGATTGATCCGCTCTCGCTAGAGCTCGTTCAAAGAAAGCCTTCATCATGTCTTCGATTGGCTTTTTTTCAAAGCCAGCTAACTCTTCTTCTGTAAAAGCTTGTCCAAAACCAAAATGAGGAAATATGAGCGAACTAGGGTGCTGAGGTCGAGCCATGACTGGATTAAACATGATAACCACTTTCGCTCCAGCTTTAGCAACCACATCCGCCATTCTCTCATCTCCCATGAGACCCGTGATATCATTGACCAGATTGGCACCAGCTTTCAAGGCAGCCTCTGCCACCTGACTTTTCCATGTATCGATAGAAACGAGGACATCACTTTCCTCACGGATAGCTTTAATCACTGGAACAACACGCTGGATTTCCTCTTCTATCTCAACATAACTACTGCCCGGCCGAGTCGATTCTCCACCGATATCTAGCATGCTTGCTCCTTCTGCTATCAATTTACGGGCTTGCTGGATCGCCTGCTCAAGAGCAAAAAACTGCCCACCATCCGAAAAAGAATCTGGCGTCACATTGATAATTCCACAAATAGCTGTTTTCCCGTGGTTGACTTTATTGAACATAACGGTTACTCCCTTAAGGTTCTCTACCATATTATCTCTCTATTTTACCATAAAAAGAAAAAGATGGATACGCTAGTATTCATCTTTTCCAAGCGGGCCAATAGTTTAGAATGATAGACCTAGATTTCTACTAATCAATACCAATAAGGCCAACAAACAAAATGCAATACCATTGAGAATCATATGAAGCAAAATGGACATCTCCAAACGCTCAGTCTTATAGGCTGTCCAAGTCAAAACCGTTGACATTCCTCCATAAATAATCACTGAAGGTAAATTGGTTGGCATATGGAGCAAGGCAAAGACGATTGCACCAACAACAAAACCTAGTTTTTCTTTTCCACGGAAAATCTTTTTAGGAATAATTCCTCGACACAAAATTTCTTCACAAATCGGCGCAATCAAGACTAGTAGGAAGAAAGTTGAAATCAAGGAACTATTCTGAACCAAACCATTCAGTATTGATTGGTTATTGGTTGTTGCCTCATTTGTTAGTCGAAGCAGGAGTGAACCCAAGAGATTTGTCGCAAAAATCACCAGATAACTCAGTACCAAGCGAGCCAAGTCTTTTGCCTTAAAAAAGGATAGATTAAAAGTAGCAAGTTGTGTTTTTCGTGCACCAATAATGAATACAATCAAAACGACTATGGATAGAGCACCTACTAAGAGCCCTGACTGTAAAATCGGAAACTGTTTGTTTGCTAAAAACAAAGCCAGTCCTATGGGAAATTGAGATAAAACAAAAGCTACCAAAAGGATGAGCACCCATTTCCCTCTGTTTAAAACCTCTTGCCAAATCGTCTTATCTTTCATGATGTACCTCCTTATAATTAAAAAGGGGAGACTCCCCTTTTCCTATTATACCATTTATAGCGCCATACTGATATAGTTAAGGATAAACAAGGCATCCAAAATCCAAATCATTACGTGCACATCCTTGGCTTGACCTTTGACAACTTTTGTCAAGGTGTATGTCAAGAAACCAACAGCAATCCCTTGTGTGATAGAGTAGCTGAATCCCATAAAGATAGATGTGAAGAAGGCAGGAACCGCTTCAGCCATATCATCCCAAGGGATATTTTTCAAGTTAGAAAGCATCATGATACCGACGATGATCAAAATTGGTGCTGTTGCAGCTGTCGGAACAATCGCTAGAAGTGGGCTAAAGAAGCTAGATAGAGCAAAAACAGATCGCAACCACTAGGGCTGTTAAACCAGTACGTCCACCAGCACCGATACCCGCCGCAGACTCAACATAGGTCGTAACGTTTGAAGTACCTGCAATGGCACCTACCGAAGTTGCCACCAAGTCAGAGTATAGAGCCTTGTCCAATTTAACTGACTCATGGTTTTCCCCACTTGTCGCAACGATACCAACTTTTTCACCAGTACCGATAAGAGTACCGATTGTGTCAAAAATATCCGTTAGTGAGAAGGCAAGAATGGCCATCAAGGTTTCTGGTAAACGTGAAGTGTTTGAAATCAAAGATCCTAAACCTTCTGAACCAAGAGCAGCACCAAACAAAGTTCCTAAATCATTAACCGCTGATGAAAGATTATTGCTAGCAAAGTCGATCCCTGACAATTTGACAACACCAACAGCAATAGCAAGGACAGTCGTTGTTAAAATAGAAAGAATAATTCCACCCTTGATGCCTTTAACAACAAAGAAGATGGTAATAGCCAGACCTGCAAGAGCCACCAATACTGCTGGAGTATTGAAGTCTACCAATCCTGGAACGGCCGCTGAGTTTGCAGTAAGTGCAGCTTGAGCCTTGTCTGCTCCTTCACCTGCTACCGTATAAGTACCTGGATCGATTGAGAATTTCAAGAGACCAGCATTCTTAATTCCAACATAAGCAAGGAAAACACCAATACCAGCCGAAATAGCTGAACGAAGTGTTGTTGGAATAGATTCGATGATCATTTTACGAACATTTGTTAAGGTGATAATCAGTGAAATAATTCCACAAATGAAGACCATACCAAGAGCTTCTTTCCAAGTATAGCCCATCCCAAATACAACTGTAAATGTGAAGAAGGCATTTAGTCCCATACCTGGTGCTTGTGCGTATGGCAAATTAGCATAGAAAGCCATCATCAAAGTACCGACTACAGAACCGATAATTGTTGCCAAGAACACACCTTGAACAGGCATACCCGTTTGGGAAAGCATTTGAGGGTTTACAAAGAGAATATAACTCATTGCAAAGAATGTTGTTAAACCAGCAAGCACCTCTGTACGGACATCTGTCCCGTGCTCTTTTAGTTTAAATAGTTTGTCCATTTTTAATCTCCTTTTGTTTTTTACGAACAATATTAGTATTATATCATTTATCATTCACCTTTTCAATATGTTTGCTTGATTTATTTAATAAATCAAAGCAACTGTAGTTTTTTGTTCTTATCTGCTTTTCTTCCTTCTTTTTGATATAATAGTAAACATCTTATCTGGAAACGACTAGGAAGGTTTATATGACTAACAAAATTATCGCAGTCGATTTGGACGGAACCCTGCTGAATAGTGAAAGCAAGCTCTCCGATTTCACCAAAGAGACAATCAAAAAAATTTCAGAAAAAGGACACCATGTCATCATCACGACAGGCCGTCCGTATCGTATGGCAAAAGATTTCTACCGTGAGCTAGAATTGCATACTCCCATGATTAACTTTAATGGTTCTCTTACCCATCTACCAGGACAGGCTTGGGAGCATGAAAAGTGCTTGACCTTGGACAAAAAATATCTCCTAGACATGGTCAAGCGCACGGAGGACATCCAGGCTGATTTTATTGCAGGAGAATATCGAAAAAAATTCTATATCACGACTCCGAATGAGGAAATTGCAGACCCTAAACTATTTGGCGTAGAGAACTTCCGGCCGGAAAATCAATTCAAACCCGAACGAGTAACCAAAGATCCCAACTGTATCCTCTTGCAAACAAGGGCTGAAGACAAATACGCTTTAGCGGACGAGATGAATCGTTTTTATCAACACCAACTATCCATCAATACCTGGGGCGGGCCCCTCAACATCCTCGAGTGTACTCCCAAGGGTGTAAACAAGGCATTTGCTCTAGAGTACTTGCTCAATGTGATGAATCGTGATAAAAAAGACTTAATCGCCTTTGGTGATGAGCATAATGACACTGAAATGTTGGCATTTGCAGGCAAGGGATATGCTATGAAAAACGCCAATCCTGCTCTTCTTCCATATGCAGACGAACAACTTCCTCTGACCAACGAAGAAGATGGAGTTGCCCACGCTTTACAAAATTTGTTCCTATAAAAGGAAAGATTGCAGGGGCGCAATCTTTCCTTTTTGTTTTCATTCTGTTTTCACAAAAGCAGCTTATTTTTCTGTATTTTTTTATATTAAATTTTCTATTACCATTTTCATTTATCTCTCAAAAGCATTTATATATTAATATTTTTTTAAAAAGTCATTCTATGAAAACTTTTACATATTTTTTTAGAAAAAAAGTAGTTGATTTTTTTATATGAAAACGGTTTATACTTAAAGTTAGGCTTAAAGTTTTCTTAAACATACAGTCAAACATTTTATAAGGAGGAATGACAATAATGAGTATCGGAATCATTATTGCGAGCCACGGCGAATTTGCTGCAGGTATTCATCAGTCAGGATCTATGATCTTTGGTGAACAAGAAAAGGTTCAAGTTGTAACCTTTATGCCAAATGAAGGTCCAGATGACCTTTACGCTAAATTCAACAACGCTGTGGCTGCATTTGACGCAGAAGATGAGGTTCTAGTATTGGCTGACCTTTGGAGTGGATCTCCATTCAACCAAGCTAGCCGCGTGATGGGAGAAAATCCAGAACGTAAGTTTGCCATCATCACAGGACTGAACTTGCCGATGTTGATCCAAGCCTACACAGAGCGCCTTATGGACGCGAATGCAGGTGTGGATAAAGTCGCTGCGAATATCATTAAAGAAGCCAAAGATGGCATCAAGGCTCTTCCAGAAGAGCTTAACCCAGTTGAGGAAGTTGCAACTGCTGCAGCTGCTCCAGTTGCCCAAGCTGCTATTCCAGAAGGAACAGTTATCGGTGACGGTAAACTGAAAATCAACCTTGCTCGTCTAGATACTCGTCTCCTTCACGGTCAGGTTGCCACTGCTTGGACTCCAGATTCAAAAGCAGATCGTATCATCGTTGCTTCAGACAACGTTGCAAACGACGAGTTGCGTAAAGAATTGATCAAACAAGCAGCTCCTAATGGAGTAAAAGCCAACGTTGTCCCAATTCAGAAATTGATCGACGTTGCAAAAGACCCACGTTTCGGCGAAACTCATGCCCTTATCTTGTTTGAAACTCCACAAGATGCACTTCGTGCTATCGAAGGTGGCGTGCCAATCAAGACCCTTAACGTTGGTTCTATGGCTCACTCAACAGGTAAAACAATGATCAACAACGTTTTGTCTATGGACAAAGAAGACGTTGCAACCTTTGAAAAAATGCGTGACCTCGGTGTTGAATTTGATGTACGTAAAGTACCAAACGACACGAAAAAAGATTTGTTTGACTTGATTAAGAAAGCAAACATGCAGTAAAATTAAACTTTTTGCTTTTAATAATTTACGAAAGGATTTAGAACATGTCTATTATTTCTATTGTTTTAGTAGTCTTTGTTGCCTTCTTAGCCGGTCTAGAAGGTATCTTGGACCAATTCCAATTCCACCAACCAATCGTCGCATGTACCCTTATCGGACTTGCAACTGGTAACCTCGAAGCAGGTGTTATGCTGGGTGGTTCACTTCAGTTAATCGCTCTTGGGTGGGCTAATATCGGTGCTGCTGTTGCACCTGATGTAGCTCTTGCATCCGTGGCATCAGCAATTATTTTAGTGCAGAGTGGTGGTGCAAAAGATGATATCTCAGTAGCTACAGCAACAGCTATCCCTCTTGCCGTAGCTGGTCTCTTTTTGACCATGATTGTCCGAACAGCTTCAGTTGCCCTAGTTCATGGTGCTGATTCTGCTGCTAAAAAAGGGGATATTCGTGGTGTTGAACGAGCACATTATACTGCTCTTCTCCTCCAAGGATTACGTATTGCAATCCCTGCTATTCTTTTACTTATGATACCTGCAGATTCTGTAAAAGCCACCCTTCAATCGATGCCAGATTGGCTAAAAGAAGGGATGGAAGTCGGTGGTGCTATGGTTGTTGCTGTTGGTTACGCTATGGTTATCAACATGATGGCAACTCGTGAAGTATGGCCATTCTTCGCTATCGGTTTTGCTCTTGCTGCTGTTAGCGGTTTATCTCTCATCGCTTTTGGTACAATCGGTGTTGCACTTGCACTTATTTACATTAACCTTTCTAAGAGAGGTGGAGATATCGGTGGAGGAAATGCCACTTCTAACGACCCAATCGGTGATATCCTAGAAGACTACTAGAAAGGGGAACAATCATGGCTGAAAAAATTCAATTATCAAAATCAGATCGTCAAAAAGTTTGGTGGCGTTCACAATTCCTACAAGGTTCTTGGAACTACGAGCGTATGCAAAACTTGGGTTGGGCTTACTCATTGATCCCAGCTATCAAAAAATTATACACTAAAAAAGAAGACCAAGCGGCTGCTCTTGAGCGTCACCTTGAGTTCTTCAACACTCACCCATACGTAGCTGCTCCAATCATGGGGGTTACTCTTGCGCTTGAAGAAGAGCGCGCTAACGGTACTGAAATCGATGACGCGGCTATCCAAGGGGTTAAAATTGGTATGATGGGACCTCTTGCTGGTATTGGTGACCCAGTATTTTGGTTTACAGTTCGTCCTATCCTTGGAGCCCTTGGTGCTTCACTTGCTGCATCTGGTAACATTATCGGTCCCCTTCTCTTCTTCTTTGGATGGAATGCTATCCGTATGGCCTTCCTATGGTATACACAAGAGTTCGGCTACAGAGCTGGATCTGAAATTACTAAAGACATGTCTGGTGGTATCCTCCAAGATATTACCAAAGGCGCTTCTATCTTAGGTATGTTTATTATTGGTGTTCTTGTAAAACAATGGGTCAATATTGGTTTCAAAATCGCCTTACCATCTACAACTCTTACAGATCCAAAGGCTTACGTTGAAATTCCTGATGGTTCTGTAACTGGGGAGAAATTAGTTGAAATACTGAATAGAGCTCCTGGTATAAACCTTGGACCAGTAAAACACAATACTCTACAAGGTCAACTTGATTCTTTAATTCCAGGACTGCTAGGATTACTCTTAACATTCCTCTGTATGTGGTTGCTTAAGAAAAAGGTTTCACCAATCATTATCATCATTGCTTTGTTTATTGTTGGTATTGTTGCTCACTACTTCAAGATTATGTAATCCAAGCCATCGAGGATATAGATAAAAAAGAATCAGGATTAAACCTGATTCTTTTTGTGTATCAACTTTTTCTTCTAGTCAAATAATGCAAGCCCCCAATCACCACTGCTAGGATGGCTACATAGACAACTTGGGTGGTTTCTAAAGGCACATACGCTCCTTGCAGGATAAAGGTATTGGCAAGCACTCCAACAAGGGCTGTAAGGCTCAAAAATGCGAGCAAGACTAGTTTGTATCGATTAAATGGCAGACTGACCTTGGCAACTAGACACAGACCATTGATCAGGGCAAGGAGGAAGCAAATAAATTTGACCTGACCAGGGACAGTGATAAAGAAGTTCGTCAAGAGTACACTAGCGACTAGAATGCCACCACCAATCGCAGCATTGGTCAAAATATCTCGCATAAAATGTGTGCTGACCTTTTCTTTATTGGACTCAAAAGTTAGGAAGAAAGATGGAATCCCAATCGTAATGGCTGAAATGATTGTAAACTGAATAGGGATAAAGGCAAATTCCAAACCAAATACCACACTCAAAATGGCAAACACGATGGAGAAGAAGGTCTTTGTCAGAAAGAGAGAGGCTACCTTTTGGATGTTATTGATGACCCGGCGACCTTCTATCAAGATATCATAAAATACTGCAAAGTCATCAGTGAGAAAAACAATATTGGACACACTTTTAGCTGCACTCGTAGCCCCCTTCATGGCAAAACTAATATCTGCTTTCTTGAGAGCCAGAACATCATTGACCCCGTCACCGCTCATGGCAACTGTTTTACCAGCCTTTTGCAAAATAGATACCATCTTTTCTTTCTGTTCAGGTGTCACACGACCAAATATTTCGTGTTCCAAGACCACTCTCTCAAAGTCATCATCTCTCACCTTGGTCATATCAATCGCACGGGCTTCTTCCTTAAAACCTGCCTTACGAGCCACCCCATATACAGCCACATGATTATCACCACTGATAATCTTCACTTCAACACCTTGAGATTCGAAATAGTCAAAGGTTTCCTTGGTATTGTCCTTAATCTCATCTGACAAAACGACGTGGCCTAGTAGTTCCATATTAGCTGGACTAGTAATCTGGTCCTTGCTATGAGCGAGTGTTAAGATTCGAAAACCTTGCTGCTTCAGATGTTCATAGTAGGCATCCATCGGCTGGGTAAAGCCTAGAAATTCATAGGCTCCGAAGAAATAGGTCCCACTGTCTTTTACTTGGACAAAGGAATACTTGTTTTTACTTGAAAAAGGCACCAACTTCTTGAACTTCCCACTTTTTTTCTCACAGGTTAAGTAAGTCTTCAGAGCTCGGGAAGTTGCATTTTCATCCTCGAAAATAAGCCAGATAAGAAGATAGTTTCTCTGCCACATTAGCATTCATTTCTTGGACCTTCATATTACCAGTCGTGATGGTACCTGTCTTATCAAAACAAAGAACATCTACTCGCGCCAAAGTTTCCACACAGTATAGTTCCTGCACTAGAACCTTCTTTTTAGCCAGCTTCATGGCTGCTACTGCTAGGGACACACTAACCAGGAGAATCAAGCCCTCTGGAATCATGCCGACCAAGGCACCTGAACTTCCCAAGACGATTTCAACATAAGTCCGTCCTAGACTAAAACCTCTGACATAGAGCAGAATGGCAACTGGCACCAGCAAGATAGAAACGATTTTTTTAAAAATCTTATCCATATAATCGCGCAGTTGAGAAGGGTATTTTTTTGAATTCCTTGCTGGATTTTTGCGAGCTTTGTTGATATAACTATCGGGACCCGACAGCTGTCGCCGTGACCAGACAAGTACCGCTGACGACATTGCTTCCACTCATCAGCTTGTCACCAACTGTTTTTAAAGACCGAATCACTTTCACCCGTCAGCAAGGACTCATCAACTTCAATATTCCCTTCAAGGACTTCTGCATCGACAGGCACCTGATCTCCCAGATTGAGATGCAGGTACTCGCCTAGAACGATGTCCTCTGGATCAATCTCAATCGTTTGGCCATCTCGGTTGACTCTGTACTTACTTTTACCAAGCAAACTTAGCTTTTCCAAAGCATTTTTTGAACGCACTTCTTGGAAAATCCCAATGGCTGTATTGATAGCAATCACACCTAAAAAGAGCATATTTTCAAATCGCAAGGTTGTGGCTACCAGAACTGCCAGAGCCAAGTTCATAGCATTAAAAAATGTAAAGATATTTGAAACGACGATTTCCTTGCTTGTTTTATAAGGTTTAATGTCACTGATGTTTCGTTGACGATCCTTGATGTCTTGGCTGCTTAAATACTTCATTTCTACTCCGATATCCTTTTGTACTACTATAATAACACATATCTTTTTCTCTGTCACTTAAAGACTCAAAATAAGAAGAACTCCCTTGGCAAGCATTATCTATCACTACTTTAAGAAGCACTTAAAAACAAAAGAGGCTAGGATTCCCCTAACCTTTTTTCTTTATGCTTTATTCTGCCAAGGCACCCATTGGATCCCATGGTGCTAACACGATTGGTTCTGCTTCATATGCGGCTTGTTCTTCTGCTGTCAGCAATTCCTTACGGACAACAATTTGGTAAGTGTATTCATCCATCCAAGCATCTGAGGCAACGAAGTAACCATCTGTACCGACCTTGTCTCCCCATGAGTTTTCAACCTTCCACTTGGTTGACTTGCCATTTTCATCCAAATCCACACCTGTCAAGACCATGGCGTGGGTCATCAAGCTTTCGCTGTAGTCCAAACGTCCAGCCTTGTCTTGAGTGAGTTGAATATCCATGCTTGATTCAAAGTCATAAACATCTGTCGCAAGGATTCCAGCTTTGCGGTTGCTAAGTTGGCCGACATCTGAACCAAACCAAACAGTTTCTCCTGTTTGCATTTGGGCAATCGCCAATTCTTCAAGCGTTCCATTGGAACGTTGATGTAGCGAACTGCACGGCTACCAACCACATTTCCTAACATCTCAACTGTGTAAGATTTGCCGTAAGGCTTGTCAGCAGTTGGAGCATTGATAACAGAAACGTAGTCTTCTAGAGGAAGATTGACATATTTCCTGTAAAACTCTTGTGGTGTGATACCCTTTTCGCTTTGGTAGTTATCATCCTTATCGCGATAAGCAAAGTCAAATTTACGTGGTGGAAGACCTAGTGACATAGCAAGGAAGTTAAAGATTTCTTGCAAGAGGTCTTCTTTCTTAGCTTGAACAGTCGCTTGGTCTGCACCAGAAGCGAGCAAGTCACGCAAGATTTGAGCATCTTGGCGAAGCAATTTGTTAAGGATGGCATTGAGCTCACGGCTGCTGCTAGATGAGATAGACTCAGGGTAAACAGACTTGGGCACGACACCGTATTTCTCAAAGAGGGACACTACCATATCCCACTGACCACCGTCTTGTTGAGGTGTTTGGAGTAGAAAGCTAACCTTGCGGCTCGTCAATTCTTGGTCTGCAGTCGCAATGACTTGCTCCAAGAACCAGTTGGATTTCTCGTACTTGTCCCAGAAGAATGTGTGGGCTTGTGACAACTCAAAGTTTTCCAGTTTGTATTGAGAGATGAGTTTGTGGCGGAAGGTGTTGAGAGCTGCAAACATCCAGCAACGACCAGAGGCTTTCTGGTTAGTAACCTTGTCCTTGGTCAAATCCAATGAGAAAACAGGTGTATTGTTTACATGGCTTTGGCGACGTTCTAGGGCTGCAAAAATTCCGTTATGGCTGGCAGCATTTTCAATCGCTTGGTATTTGACATTTGCTTCATAGTTGGCAAATAGTCTATCTGTAAATGATTCTTGAATCGCGTTCATAGATTCCTCCTTTTATTCTACTGTCTATTATAACTCTTTTCACAAAGGAAGCAACTGAAAAACGAAAAAAGCAAGGACATTCTCCCTCACCTTTTTCTAATATAAAGCAAATTAAGCAATACTTGCAAAGAGCACTTCTAACTCCTCCTTGGTCAAGCGACGCCATTCTCCTTGTTCTAAGTTCTCATCCAAGACTAGAGTTCCCATCGTCAAACGTTGTAAGTCCACCACTTCCTTGCCACAGTAGGCCACCATTCGTTTGACTTGATGGAACTTCCCTTCAGCAATGGTCACACGAACCAGACTTTGATTTTTTTTTGGATCTACTGATACAAACTCCAGTTTAGCTGGCTGGCAGGTAAAGTCCTTGAGCGGAATCCCCTTAGCAAATGTCTCCACGTCTTCTTGGCTCATGATTCCCTCGACTTGAGCCAAATAGGTCTTATCCACATGACGTTTTGGTGAAAGAAGAGCATGGGCAAGCTGGCCGTCATTGGTCAAAAGCAGGAGGCCATGCGTGTCAATATCCAAGCGCCCTACTGGAAAAACTTCCTTGGTCCGAGCAATATCATCCAACAAGTCCAACACTGTTCTGTGTTTAGAATCCTCAGTCGCTGAAATGACTCCTTGGGGCTTGTTCATCATGTAGTAGACAAACTCCTCGTACTCTAGCACTTGACCATCAAAGCGAATTTCGTCTTTTTCTTCATTTATTTGCAATTTTGCTGATTTTTCTTTTTTGCCATTGACCGTCACGCGTCCAGCCTTGAGCAAGTTTTTGACCTCCGTCCGACTTCCCACAGCGCATGCAACTAAAAATTTATCTAATCTCATAAAACTATTATATCATACTCAAAAGGAGGCTGGTACAATGACCAACCTCCTTTTCTTTTCATACTCTTCAAAAATCTCTTCAAACCGCGTCAACGTCCATCTGCAACCTCAAAACAGTGTTTTGAGCTGACTTCGTCAGTTCTATCTACAACCGCAAAGCAGTGCTTTGAGCAGCCTGCGGCTAGTTTCCTAGTTTGCTCTTTGATTTTCATTGAGTATCAGATTTAAGAAATTAACTTCCTCGTCTCCAGAAAATAGCTAAGACAACCATAGCACCTAAAACAGCTGGAACAACAGCTATCCCCGCTAGGTTTGGACCCCAAGTTCCAAAGAGCAGGTGCCCCAAAGAAGCACCAATCCAGCCGAGAAACATTTTCCCAAAGCATCCCATGCTTTCTCCGCGATTGGTTAAAGCACCTGCCAAGAGTCCCACTAGGAGACCAACAAACATACTTCCAAGCATAGCTTCTCCTTAAATTGCCCAATCTCCATTGCGGAAGAGTGGTACGCGTGTTCCATCCTCACGGATACCATCGATATCCATTTGATTCGAACCAATCATAAAGTCCACGTGAACATCTGAACGGTTAAGCCCTGCAGCTTCAAGCTCCTCTTCGCTCATCTCCGCTCCACCAACAACGCTGGTCGCATAGGCTGCACCGATAGCCAAGTGATTTGAAGCATTCTCATCGAAAAGGGTGTTGAAGAAGGTAATGCCTGACTGAGAAATTGGGCTCGGATCTGGTACCAAGGCACATTCACCCAAGGCACGCGCACCCACATTTTCAAAGACAAGGTCCTTCATGACCTGATCACCCTTTTCAGCAGTAATGTCTACGATTTGGCCATCCTTGAAGGTTACTTTAATCCCTTCGATGATATTCCCGTTATAGCTAAGTGGTTTTGTAGAGGTTACATAACCATCTGCACGACGGAAGTCAGGAGCCGTAAAGACTTCTTCTGTCGGCATATTTGGCAAGAATCCTTCTCCCTGTGCATTGATAGCACCAGCTGATTCCCAAACGTGGTTCTTTGGCAAACCAAGTGTCAAATCAGTTCCTGGCGCTGTGTAATGAAGGGATGAAAATTGCTCTTTATTAAGCATTTCCGCCTTGCTCTTAAGGATTGCTGCATGTTCTTCCCAAGCCTTAACTGGATCTTCTTCGTAGACACGGCAAGTTTTGAAGATTTGATCCCAAAGGAGATCGACTGCTTCTTCATCGCTCGCAGCATTTGAAAAGACTTTCTTAGCCCATTCAAGTCCAGCAGCGGCTGCTACAGTCCAGCTAACCTTGTTGGATTGCGTTGCGATACGCATTGGCTTCATCGCAAGTCCCATCGCTTTGGCAGAAGCTGAAAGCTTGTCAGCATCCACTCCGTTCAAGGCACCTGGATCAGATGAACGGACACCGAGACGGCTAGCCTTGTTCTCCAAGAGATAGTTCATCTCAGCAATCTTATATTCTGGCACATTGTCCAGACGCTCCATCGGCGCATGGAGGAATTTCTCACGGTTGATGACATCATCTGTCCACTGAACAATAACCTCATGTGCACCCAAGGCATAAGCTTCTTTCACGATCAAATGCGCCAACTCACGTTGCTCCACATCGATTGAGAGAGCCAAAGTGTGACCAGGTTGCACGTTAATTCCATTCGCAACCAACAATTTCGCATATTTTTCTAGATTTTTCTTTAAAATTTGGTAAAACCATTCTATTCTTCCTTTTCTTTTTGTTATTTTTTTCCTTCAAAGCAGAAAATAATCCTGCTAAAAGCAATGGCACCAGACAAGAGCGCTGTCGATAGAATAATTGTTTCATCTGCCAGCTCTAGCTGATAGTCAAAAAAACCCTTTTCAGCTGGTTTATCTTCCGCAAAGATTCTAAGTTTCATAAAAAATGTTCTCCGTTCTAATTCTTAAAATAAATCATCAAACAAACTCAACTGGTTGTCCTCTGGCATATTGCCAAGAATCCCCATTTCATCCATCTTTTCAACCAAGGTTGAGGAGAGTCCGCCGCGTTTTCGTAGTTCTGTTTTAGAGAGGAATTCTCCCTCCTGACGAGCGCGCACTAATTGCTTAGCAACGTTCTCTCCCAGTCCATCCATAGCGACAAACGGTGGGATAAGGGTGTCGCCATCGATGAGGAATTCGGTCGCATCACTGCGATAGAGGTCCAATTTCCCAAATTTGAAACCACGTTCCCACATCTCATTGACGATTTCAAGTGTTGTGTAGAGGTCAATTTCTACATTGGAGGCTTCATTGTTCTTCCGTTTTTCAGCGATTTCTGCCATTCTATGCTTGATGGCATCCAAGCCCGCACCCATGGTCTTGATATCAAAAGCCTTGGCACGGATTGAGAAGTAAGCACAGTAGTAATAAATCGGATGATGAACCTTGAAGTAGGCTACACGCAAGGCCATCATAACGTAGGCTGCCGCGTGAGCTTTAGGGAACATGTACTTGATTTTTCCACAGGACTCGATATACCACTCTGGCACCTTATTGGCCTTCATGGCTTCGATGTAGCCATTTCGTTCTTCTTCAGAAATCTTGAGCCACAATCCCTTACGTACCCGTTCCATGATGGTAAAGGCCATCTTGGGTTCGAGGCCCGCGTGCATGAGGTAACCATGATGTCGTCCCGACAACCGATAACGGTTGATAGGTCAGCAATTCCTTGCTTAATCAAATCCTGGGCATTTCCCAACCAGACATCAGTACCGTGGGACAATCCAGACAGCTGAAGCAACTCCGCAAAGGTTGTCGGATGGGTTTCATCGACCATCCCACGTACGAAGTTAGTTCCAAACTCTGGAATCCCCAGCATGCCCGTCGGCGTTCCGATTTGCTCAGGTGTTACCCCAAGTACTTCAGTTCCTGAAAAGAGGGCCATCACACCTTCATCATCCATAGGGATTTCATTAGGGTCAATACCAGACAAATCCTGAAGTTTCCGAATCATGGTCGGATCATCATGTCCCAGTACATCGAGTTTGAGGACGTTCTCATCAATATCGTGGAAGTTAAAGTGAGTGGTCTGCCATTCAGCCGTCACGTCATCTGCTGGATACTGGACAGAGTAAAATCGTAGACGTCCATGTAGTTCGGAATAACAACGATTCCCCCCGGGTGTTGTCCTGTTGTCCGCTTGACACCAGCCGCACCCTGAGCGAGTCGTTCCACCTCTGCATCACGATAAAACTTCCCATAGTCCCGCTCATAGCCCTTGACAAATCCATAAGCGGTCTTGGCAGCCACCGTACCAACCGTTCCTGCACGGAAGGCATACTCTTCACCAAAGATATCACGGACATCCAAGTGGGCGCTAGGTTGGTCTTCTCCTGAGAAGTTCAAGTCAATATCGGGAACCTTGTCCCCATCAAAACCAAGGAAGGTCTCGAAAGGAATATCCTGCCCGTTTTTGCTGAGTTTGTGACCACAGTTTGGACAATCCTTATCGGGCATATCAAATCCTGAACCATAAGAACCATCTGTGATAAATTCACTATACTGACACTGACTACAAACATAATGAGGAGAGAGAGGATTAACCTCCGTAATCCCAATCATGGTCGCAACGAAACTGGAACCGACAGATCCACGAGAACCAACCAAGTAACCCCGTTCATTGGAACGTTGCACCAGCATCTGGGAAGCCAGATAAATCACGGCAAATCCATTCCCCAGAATAGAAGTCAATTCTTTTTCAATCCGCAAATCAACGATATCTGGCAGCGGATTTCCATAAATCTCAAAGGCCTTCTTGTAGGTCAGCTCAGCGACCGTTTCTTCAGCCTTATCGATAAAAGGTGTATACAAGTCACCCTTAACAACCTCAACAGGCTCAAAAATTTCTGCCAATGCATTGGTGTTTTCAATGACTAATTTGTGTGCTAGCTCCTCTCCTAAGAAAGCAAATTCATCCAACATCTCATTGGTCGTTCTAAAATGAGCCTTTGGCAAAGGAGCTGGTTGGGCATGTTCACCATGACCGATGGTTCGGTTAATCATAGCCCCCTGACCCAAACTACGGACAATAATTTCACGGTAAATCTCTTCTTCCGGTTCAATATAGTGAACATTTCCTGTAGCCAAAACAGGCTTGCCAAGACGGTCCCCAACCTCTATCAAACTCTTGATAATAGTCTGGAGTTCCTCCATATCCTTGACCTGCTCTTTAGCAATCAAGGGAGCATAGATAGCTGGTGGCATGACCTCGATAAAGTCATAATATTTGGCCACCTCAACCGCCGCATCCACACCTTGGGAAACGACTGCGTCAAAAACTTCACCCTCCGAGCAAGCCGACCCCAAAATCAAGCCCTCCCGATGGGCGTCTAGAACCGTTCTCGGAATCCGTGGCACCCCTTCAAAATACTTGGTGTTAGACAAAGAAACCAGCTTAAAAATATTTTTTAAACCAACTTGATTCTTGACATAAATGGTCGCATGTTTAATCCGAGCTTTTTTATAAGAATCTGGACTGATTAGATCAATATTGAGTCTAGCCAGATCGGTCACACCATGTTTTTCTGCTACCTCTTTGATAAAGATGAAAAGCAGACGACCAGTAGCTTCCGCATCGTAGTTGGCCATGTGGTGGTGTTCAAGTGCCACACCAAAACGCTTGGTCAAAGGCCCCAAACCATGGCGTTTATACTCAGGATAGAGGTTTCTAGCAAACTCCAGCGTATCGATAACTGGCTGGCTAATCTTAGGCAGACCATGACGCTCATAGTTGGCATTCATAAAGCCAACGTCAAAGGTCGCATTGTGGGCAACTAAGACTGTATCCGTACAAAATTCTTGGAATTCTTGCAAAACTTGTTCCAGTGGTTTGGCCTTTTTGACATGATCATCTGTAATACCGGTCAACTCAGTAGTAAAGGCTGATAATGGATGTCCGGGATTGATAAATTCATCAAATTCAGCAATAACATTCCCCTTGTACATCTTAGAGGCCGCAACCTGAATCAAATCATTATAGATAGCTGAAAGTCCCGTCGTTTCCACGTCAAAGACCACATAGGTCGCTTCTGACAAGCCCATCTCCACTTCGTTGTAAACGATAGGGACACGGTCCTCCACGATATTGGCTTCCATTCCATAGATCAGCTGAATTCCAGCTTTCTTAGCTGCCTTGTAGCCATGTGGGAAGGACTGGACATTCCCATGGTCCGTGATGGCAACCGCCTTGTGTCCCCACTTAGCAGCTATCGCAACGATTTCTTCAACCTCTGGTAAAGCATCCATGGTCGACATATTTGTATGAGCATGAAACTCAACCCGACGCTCACCTTCTGGCATCAAATCCTTCCGCTCATAGTGAACCACTTCCTGCACATCCTGGACGTTCATGGTCAAATCACGTGTGAAGTTATTCATCTCCACATTCCCACGAACTCGAAGCCAAGAATTCTTCTTAATGATGTCAAACTTCTGAGCCTCTTCTTCATTCTTAACCCATTTTTGCATTGAAAAACTTGAAGTGTAGTCTGTCATTTTAAAGTTGATCAAAACACGACCAGTTCTGGTCACCTTATGCTCCACATCAAAAACGACCCCTTCAAAGACCAGGCGATTTTCCTCAGTCGTCACGTCGATCATCTGGGTAACTTCAGCCTTATCTAGTTTAGGCTTGGCCGCAGCCTTTTTAGCCTGAAAATCAAAGGCTGGCTTCTCTTCTACTGGAGGAGGAGCCATTTGTTCCAGTTGCTCCATAGCCCGGAGCGCTTCCTCATTGGCAGCTTGCACAATCTGTTCATTCTCCGTATGGAAGGCTTCCTCCTGCTCTTGTGTAAGAGCATCGTTCTTTTCTATTTGGCATACAAAAGCTGGAAAACCAAACTTTTCGAGTTGCTTTGCCAAATTAGGAAGATGATTCTTCTTAAAGTGCTCCTTATCAATCGCCTCTGAACCTTCAATAATGAGTTGATTTCCTTCCGAACGAACGTTTAAATTCTGGTAAAGAGATTTAAACCCCTGACTTGCACATGGACCTTCAGAAAAAGCCTCTCTATAGTAGGCCTGCAAGAGTTCATTTGAAAATTCTTGAGAGAGAACCTTGATTTCGAAAACAGCTCGATTGCCTGTTTTAGAAAATTCTTCACTAAGCCCATTCTTTAACTCTAAAAAGATTTCAATCGGTAAAATATTAGAAAATACAAAATGAAATTCCCAAATCTTACTAATTTTATGAACCACAACACGCTCAATTTTTGCATCAACAAGAGCAGGATCCCGTCTCAATTGATCAGAGATTCCTAGTTGATTCATTAAAATTTCAAACTTACTTGACATTCATTTTCCTCACATTATTCTTTTACTATTTTACCATAATTAAAGAAAATATATGACTAGTACCATTCCTTAAGCACTGCTAGTTTACACAAATTTATTCCGTAAACAAAAAAAGAAGACTCTCAGAATCTCCTTAGTAAATAAAAAAAAGATACCCTAAAGTATCCTCGTAATCGATCGGGAAGACAGGATTCGAACCTGCGACACCTTGGTCCCAAACCAAGTACTCTACCAAGCTGAGCTACTTCCCGCGTTAAATAAAAAAATGCACCCTAGAGGAGTCGAACCTCTAACCGCCTGATTCGTAGTCAGGTACTCTATCCAGTTGAGCTAAGGGTGCTCATCATTATATGCCGAGGACCGGAATCGAACCGGTACGATCGTTACCAATCGCAGGATTTTAAGTCCTGTGCGTCTGCCAGTTCCGCCACCCCGGCCTCTCTAAGCGAACGACGGGATTCGAACCCGCGACCCCCACCTTGGCAAGGTGGTGTTCTACCACTGAACTACGTTCGCATCGACCTCTTATTCTATATAAAAAAATGCCGGCTACATGACTTGAACACGCGACCCTCTGATTACAAATCAGATGCTCTACCAACTGAGCTAAGCCGGCTACTTTCTATTATGCGGGTTAAGGGACTTGAACCCCCACGCCGTTAAGCGCCAGATCCTAAATCTGGTGCGTCTGCCAATTCCGCCAAACCCGCAATGATGACCCGTACTGGGCTCGAACCAGTGACCCATTGATTAAAAGTCAATTGCTCTACCAACTGAGCTAACGAGTCTAAAATAACTTCCGTTATCTTAAACGGTCCCGACGGGAATCGAACCCGCGATCTTCGCCGTGACAGGGCGACGTGATAACCGCTACACTACGGGACCTATGGGAGTTAACGGGATCGAACCGCTGACCCTCTGCTTGTAAGGCAGATGCTCTCCCAGCTGAGCTAAACTCCCAAAGGGCGGAGTCTAGCTCAGCCAACGGTAAGAAACTTCGTTTCTCTCATCCGCCGATTGTAATTTCGATTTCCTCTCAATTACAACTAAGCTAAACTCCCTCAAGCTAAGCGACTTCCATATCTCACAGGGGGCAACCCCCAACTACTTCCGGCGTTCTAGGGCTTAACTGCTGTGTTCGGCATGGGTACAGGTGTATCTCCTAGGCTATCGTCACTTAACTCTGAGTAATACCTACTCAAAATTGAATATCTATCAAATACCAAGAAAACCTCACACTTCGTATTCTCAGTTACTTTGGATAAGTCCTCGAGCTATTAGTATTAGTCCGCTACATGTGTCGCCACACTTCCACTTCTAACCTATCTACCTGATCATCTCTCAGGGCTCTTACTGATATAAAATCATGGGAAATCTCATCTTGAGGTGGGTTTCACACTTAGATGCTTTCAGCGTTTATCCCTTCCCCTACATAGCTACCCAGCGATGCCTTTGGCAAGACAACTGGTACACCAGCGGTAAGTCCACTCTGGTCCTCTCGTACTAGGAGCAGATCCTCTCAAATTTCCTACGCCCGCGACGGATAGGGACCGAACTGTCTCACGACGTTCTGAACCCAGCTCGCGTGCCGCTTTAATGGGCGAACAGCCCAACCCTTGGGACCGACTACAGCCCCAGGATGCGACGAGCCGACATCGAGGTGCCAAACCTCCCCGTCGATGTGAACTCTTGGGGAGATAAGCCTGTTATCCCCAGGGTAGCTTTTTATCCGTTGAGCGATGGCCCTTCCATACGGAACCACCGGATCACTAAGCCCGACTTTTCGTCCCTGCTCGAGTTGTAGCCTCGCAGTCAAGCTCCCTTATACCTTTACACTCTGCGAATGATTTCCAACCATTCTGAGGGAACCTTTGGGCGCCTCCGTTACCTTTTAGGAGGCGACCGCCCCAGTCAAACTGCCCGTCAGACACTGTCTCCGATAGGGATAACCTATCCGGGTTAGAGTGGCCATAACACAAGGGTAGTATCCCAACAACGTCTCCTTCGAAACTGGCGTCCCGATTTCTTAGACTCCTACCTATCCTGTACATGTGGTACAGACACTCAATATCAAACTGCAGTAAAGCTCCATGGGGTCTTTTCCGTCCTGTCGCGGGTAACCTGCATCTTCACAGGTACTAAAATTTCACCGAGTCTCTCGTTGAGACAGTGCCCAAATCATTACGCCTTTCGTGCGGGTCGGAACTTACCCGACAAGGAATTTCGCTACCTTAGGACCGTTATAGTTACGGCCGCCGTTTACTGGGGCTTCAATTCATACCTTCGGATTACCCCTAAGCACTCCTCTTAACCTTCCAGCACCGGGCAGGCGTCACCCCCTATACATCATCTTACGATTTAGCAGAGAGCTGTGTTTTTGATAAACAGTTGCTTGGGCCTATTCACTGCGGCTGACTTAAAGTCAGCACCCCTTCTCCCGAAGTTACGGGGTCATTTTGCCGAGTTCCTTAACGAGAGTTCTCTCGCTCACCTGAGGCTACTCGCCTCGACTACCTGTGTCGGTTTGCGGTACGGGTAGAGTATGTTTAAACGCTAGAAGCTTTTCTTGGCAGTGTGACGTCACTAACTTCGCTACTAAACTTCGCTCCCCATCACAGCTCAATGTTATAGATATAAGCATTTGACTCATATCACACCTCACTGCTTAGACAGACACTTCCATTCGTCTGCTTTAGTTAGCCTACTGCGTCCCTCCATCACTACATACTCTAGTACAGGAATATCAACCTGTTG
>BNJU01004023.1_pt1:82500-96152 | contig 96152 bp, 109 predicted proteins | sample 8539281 | NCBI WGS metagenome assembly BNJU01 (sample SAMD00202456, study PRJDB9452) | human saliva metagenome | isolation source: human saliva | place: Japan
TTTACAAAAATTTATTTACTTCTAGTCGTGTTGGCTTGGGGTTCCCACTAATTTTTGATTGAGTAATTCCTTGAACCACAAACTGCACAAGCTAGGCTTGCATTTTTTAGTGCCATAACGCCTCCATCTTATCTATTATAACAAGAAACCGAGGCTTTGACAAGCCTCTTAACGAAATAGATTAAGGATTGAGTCCCATATTGTCTGGGCTTTTTCTTTTATCTTAGCTTCTGAAATCGCACGGCCTGCTTCATCTACAAGATTTTGTGCACGACTACGAATATCTCCTATCGGGTCCTCAGACTGGTTTGTCTCATCTTTCAACAACTTGCTTTTTCGTATTTTTCTGGTTCAATCCCATTTTGTTTATAAGCATTTTCAACTGTAAAAGTGCTACCTGGAGTGTAAGGTAAAATGGTATTAGCCATACTTCTAAAGACATGGGCTGCTCCATGGAGGTCGAACCTGCTAGATAATGGTTCTCATCTGTTGTTGGGAAACCGAGCCAGTGGCTGATGACCACATCCGGAGTATAGCCGATCACCCACTGATCACTGGTATATTCTGGGTTGAAAACAGCTTCAGTCGTACCTGTTTTACCAGCCATAACGTAATCCGCTGGTGACGAACTAATTCCTGTACCATTGGTAAATGTTCCTAGCATCATGCTGGTCATTTTATCGGCTACCGACTTATCAATCACTCGTTTTTGGGAATTTTTATGACTCTTGATGACCTGACCGCTGGCATTTTCAATACGAGTGATGAAATGCGCTTCAGGCATCAGACCTCCATTAGCAAAGGCTGCATAGGCTTGCGCCATCTGGAGAGGATTCGTCTCCACACCTCCACCAAGAGCAACTCCAAGAACTCGGTCAACTTTTTCCATATTCAGACCAAATCTCTCCCCAGCGTCAAAAGCTTTGTCAATACCTAATTCATTTACAGTCGCAACAGCTGGCAGGTTGAGTGATTCCGCCAAGGCCTGATACATAGGTACTTCTGGAGATGTCTTAATACCCGCATAGTTGTCTACTTGATAACTGTTGTACTGCATCGTATGATTATCCAGTTGCTTGTTCAAGGCCCATCCTGCTTCTACTGCGGGTGTATAAACGACTAAAGGTTTAATGGTTGAGCCTGGGCTACGCTTAGACTGAGTGGCATAGTTAAAATTGCGGAAGCCTGGTTTGTCATCACCAGCTACACGACCAACAACTCCACGCACTCCACCAGTCTTGGGTTCCAGAGCGACACTACCTGATTCGGCATGCGTTCCGTCTTCTGCTGTTGGAAATAGCGAAGTGTTTTCGTAAATAACCTGCATGTTTGCTTGGTAGTTTTGGTCAAGCTCTGTGTAGATGCGATAGCCGTTGTTGACAATCTCTTCTTCTGTGAGATTGTACTTGGAAACCGCTTCGTTGACAACAGCATCAAAATAGGACGGGTAACGATAATCCGAAACTTTGCCTTCATATTTATCTTGCAGTTGAGAAGCCATATCTACTCCAGCCGCTTCGGTCTCTTGGTTTTTATCAATATAACCTGCTGCAACCATATTTTGCAAAACAGTATCCCTACGGTTGGTCGAAGTCTCAACAGAATTTAATGGATTATACAATTCTGGTCCCTTGAGCATCCCTGCTAGAGTCGCCGCCTGATCAAGCGTTAGTTGTGAAGCCGATACACCGAAATATTTCTTACTTGCATCTTCAACACCCCATACCCCATTTCCGAAGTAGGCGTTATTGAGGTACATAGTAAGGATTTGCTCCTTGCTGTATTTCTTTGTCAACTCTAAGGCAAGGAAAAACTCCTTGGCTTTCCGTTCAACGGTTTGGTCCTGAGACAGATAAGCATTTTTCGCCAACTGTTGAGTGATGGTGGACCCCCCTCCAGAACGACCCGCTGTAAGGATGGCTAGAAAGAAACGACCGTAGTTAATCCCATCATTTTTATAAAAAGAACGGTCCTCTGTCGCGACAACAGCATCTTGCAAGTCTTTGCTGATATCTGCCAGCTCAACATAGGTTCCCTTTTGACCTGATAGAGCCCCTGCCTCTTTTTCTTCGCGGTCAAAAATCAGAGTTCGCGTTTTCAAGGCATTTTGCAAATCATTAACATTGGTAGACTTGGCTATCGCAAATAGGTAGGTTCCTACTAGCAAACCAGAACTTAACCCTAAAATGATGACAATCTTGGTCAGATGATAACGACGCCAAAATTTCCGAATCGAACCTACATGGGCTAGTTTTTTTCTATCGCTCCGTGAACGACGCATGCTAGTCGAATCAGACTCCGCGGATTCATTCGTTTCTTTTTTAAAGAGAGAAAGAAACTTCTCAAATAATTTATCTAATTTCATGCGTTTATTTTATCATCTTCACCATAGGAACTCAAGAATTTAGCTGTTCCCTATCCAAACAGGGCTTTTTTTGTTACAATATCTGTATGCAATTCACATTTACATTACCATCATCCCTGCCTCAAATGACGGTCAAGGAACTCCTAGAGGAACAACTCCTCATTCCTAGAAAGATTCGCCATTTTCTAAGAACCAAGAAGAATATCTTAATCAATCAAAAACAAGTTCACTGGAACGAGATAGTCAAACCAGGTGACATTTGTCAGTTGACTTTTGACGAGGAAGATTATCCCCCAAAAGAAATCCTTTGGGGCAATCTAGACCTCGTTCAAGAGATTTACCAAGACCAACATCTCATTATCGTCAACAAGCCAGAGGGAATGAAAACTCACGGAAATCAACCTGGTGAAATCGCCCTTCTCAATCACGTCTCTGCCTACGTTGGCCAAAACTGCTATGTCGTTCATCGCCTGGATATGGAAACAAGCGGTTTAGTGCTTTTTGCTAAAAATCCTTTTATCTTACCCATCCTCAATCGTTTGTTGGAGAAAAAGGACATTGCTCGTGAGTACTGGGCACTCGTAGAGGGGCAAGTAGGGAGTAAAGAACTTGTCTTTCGAGATAAAATTGGTCGTGATCGACACGATCGTAGAAAAAGAATAGTTGATGACAAAAATGGACAATATGCTGAAACACATATCAGTCGATTAAAACAATTCCCAAACAAGACTACCCTTGTCCGTTGCAAACTAAAGACCGGTCGAACGCATCAAATCCGTGTTCACCTCTCTCACCATAAGCACCCTATCCTGGGCGATCCTCTCTATAACTCTAAATCAAGAACGAGCCGGCTCATGCTCCACGCTTTTCGACTCTCCTTTACTCATCCACTCACCTTAGAAAAATTGAGTTTCACTGCCCTCTCGGATACTTTCGAAATAGAATTAAAACAAAATGGATGACACTATCATCCATTTTTCTATACAAAAAAGCAAGACCAGAAGGCCTTGCTTTTATCGACTCAAGAATTATTTAGCGATTTTTGCGAAGTATTCAAGAGTACGAACAAGTTGTGAAGTGTAAGACATTTCGTTGTCATACCATGAAACAACTTTAACCAATTGTTTGCCGTCAACGTCAAGAACTTTAGTTTGAGTTGCATCGAACAATGAACCGTAAGACATACCTAAGATATCTGAAGATACGATTGGATCTTCTGTGTAACCGTATGATTCGTTTGAAGCTGCTTTCATAGCTGCGTTTACTTCATCAACAGTAACATTCTTTTCAAGAACTGCTACCAATTCAGTTACTGAACCAGCTGGAACAGGAACACGTTGAGCAGCTCCATCCAATTTGCCGTTCAATTCAGGAATAACCAAACCGATTGCTTTAGCAGCACCAGTTGAGTTAGGAACGATGTTAACTGCACCAGCGCGAGCACGGCGAAGGTCACCACCACGGTGTGGTCCGTCAAGGATCATTTGGTCACCAGTGTAAGCGTGGATAGTAGTCATCAATCCTTCTACAACACCGAAGTTGTCTTGAAGAGCTTTAGCCATTGGAGCCAAGCAGTTTGTAGTACATGAAGCACCTGAGATAACTGTTTCAGTACCGTCAAGAATGTCGTGGTTAGTGTTAAATACAACTGTTTTAACATCGTTTCCACCAGGAGCAGTGATAACAACTTTTTTAGCTCCTCCAGCGTGCAAGTGTTTTTCAGCCGCTGCTTTCTTAGCAAAGAAACCAGTTGCTTCAAGAACAATTTCTACACCGTCAGTAGCCCAGTCGATTTGTTCTGGATCACGTTCAGCAGAAACTTTAACGAATTTACCGTTAACTTCAAATCCACCTTCTTTAACTTCTACAGTACCGTCGAAACGACCTTGAGTTGTGTCGTATTTCAACAAGTGTGCAAGCATAACTGGATCTGTAAGGTCGTTGATGCGAGTAACTTCAACACCTTCTACGTTTTGGATACGGCGGAAAGCAAGACGACCGATACGTCCGAAACCGTTAATACCAACTTTAACTACCATTAGTGATTTCCTCCTTATGAAAATCATGAAAAATTTTTATTGTGAAAAAGAGTAACTGAATCACTACAAATCACCTTTCAACACACCTATTATATAACTATTTGAGTTTAATTGCAAGTATGGGCGTCGATTTTCTCTGTCAGTTTCTTTTTGATAAACTTCTTTCCCTACTCATAGCGTAAGGATTCCACTGGATCCATTTTACTAATCTTACGTGCTGGGAAGTAGGCTGAAATATAGCCAAGAAACAAAGCAAAAACAAGAGTTCCTGAAACGGAGAGAAGATTTAATTCAAAAACTTTAGAGATAGACGGATAGAAATGGTGGACAATAATATTCGCTAGGCTTCCTAGTCCTTGTGCAATGATAAAGGCTATTAGCAAGGCGATCCCTACAATCCAAAGAGCTTCGTAGATAAAGATTCCTTTCACATCTCTATTTTGATAGCCAACTGCCTTCATGACACCAATTTCCTTAGAACGTTGCATGATATTGATATAAATGATGATGCCTATCATAACTGCTGCCACCACAATCGCTTGTGAAGAAAGCACAATCAGTAATCCCTGAATGACACGAATAAAGGTAATCACAATATCAAGAACGGCCTGTTGAGAAAGAACTGTATACTTCTTATTTTTCTGCAATTCTTCTATTACTGTTTTCGTACGAGATGGATCTTTAAGTTCCAGAATAAAATAGGATACAGCCTTTGTAAATTCAGCTTCTTTTAAAATCGTTTCCATCTGCTTGGAAGCCATAAAACTATTGCTATCTTCTGCATCATCTTCGTCATTGATGACACGCACAATATGAGTTTGAAAACCTGCCAACTTGCTACCTTCAGCAGCATTTTCTACAATGCTTGCTGAAACTGGCTTGCCAATAACATCACTAGCTGTCAGATTTTTCCCCTGTTTGTTCATTCCAATTTTTGAGCAAACTCATCGGAATCGTCAATCCCTGCTCGTTAACATCCGTATAAAGAGTGCCCTGCTAACACTTTTTTTCTTTTTCATTGCTACTAACAGAAATACTTGTATCTTCATACAAACTCACGACTTGAGCATAAGAAGGCATAGATTGGCTAAAATTCTACTTCGTGTCCGTCTATGCTAATCTTTGACATGGTCATGCCAAAAGGACTTTCTAGATATTTAATATTTTTCTTTCCCAATCGTATCCATCGATATAGTTCTTATCATCTTGGTTCAAAAACCTCTGCCAGCAACACTGAATTCAGCGCAATCTGAACTTGGGAAGGGAGCTTCTCCCGTTGGTATTTTCATCAATCATCGAAATCAAGGCATTTCTAGCCCAAAACGAAAACCAATACACCTACAAAAACCAATCGAGGTCAGCTACTGCAATCAGCAAGTTACGCCACTTTCTTTCCAAAAAAGTTACTTAAAGAAAGTTTGAATTTATTTTTAAGATGACAATCCTTTATTTTTGACTTCTTCAACGACTTCACCATCCTTCATTTTGATAATCACATCTGCATATTCAGTAACCTCTGGGTTATGAGTAACAATCAGTACTGTTTTCCCCAGCTTGGGCCAAATTTTTGAACACTTCTAAAACCATCTCTTGAGATTGAGAATCGAGCGATCCAGTTGGTTCATCAGCTACAATCATATCTGGTTGGTTTACCAGAGCAGCGCAATGGCTACACGTTGTTTTTGTCCACCAGAGAGTTGTTTAACATTCTTAGCCATAAAAAGGCTCCATCCCTAAATTACTGAAGTTGTTCTTGGGCTATTCTTGTCATTTCTTTATCCGATAAATCTTTGACATAGAGAGGCAACTTAACATTATCCAAAACAGATTGATGGGGGATGAGATTGAAGTTTTGAAAGACAAACCCAATGTTGTCTTTGCGAAATTGCGTCAATTCAACCTCTGACAATTCCTTGAGAGACTCTCCTTTAAAGTCTAAAAATTCCCTCGTACTCCCTATCTAAACCGCTGATAATATTTAATAGACTGGTTTTTGCCACATCCTGACGGACCATAAATCGCAGTGATTTTCCCTTCAGCAATTTGCAGGTTAATATTCCTTAGAGCCTGCTCTTTATTATTCCCATCCAAGGCGTAAAATTTTGAAATATTTTTTAATGGATAAAATGGACATTACAATCTCCTTTAATCACTTGTGATATCGTGTACTCGATACAAACTAAAAATAAATAATGCTAATATAAATTAATCTAATAGAATCAGATTCAAAAAAATTCCTTCTTTTTTCGAATTCATTGTAACAAAAAAAGTGACATTTCCTCCAATGACAGAAAATGTCACTCCTATAAACCCTTTAACAATATCTTTTCTAGGTCCTCAGCCCATTCATTATCTAAACTAATTAGTAACTGCTCATTACCAAACATCCTTGCCATCATTTTTGCTTCTTCATACTTTTTGTTTGGCTGTTTCATAATCCATCTGAATATAATATTTCCACTCACCATCAAGACAATTGGTTGTTTTTGAAAATCTCGTGTTTTCTGTCCTATTTTATTTAAGGTTTCAACTGCTCTCTTAAAAATAATGAAACAGCCCCATAATTTCTATACAAGTTAAAGAAGCTAACAAGAGTCTCTAAGCAAAGTCCAAACAATCGAACTCTATCTTATCAACCTGAGAACTTAATTTATCATGAAAAACAAAGAATGGTTTCATGCTCAGATTCTTTTTATCTCACCTCGTTTAAAACCATCCATTAACTGACAGTTGCAAAATACAGTCTCAGTCTTAACAATTCCTCAGCTCTGTATACATCTCTGGATAGTAAGTCTCTGAAGACTGTCTCAATCACACTACTACCCGTATAAGGAATTACTAGTTGCTCTCACTGCATCTATAGCTTGAAGACAATCCACTATCACTTTCTCATCACGTGGCAAATCATCATAAAAACATTCAAAAATCTCGTCAAAATATTTTTCCTTTCGTTCCTGCAACTCTTTGTCTCCATAGTCAGGATGATGAAGAAGAAAGTACTTTAATTCTTGGTAACGTTTGGGCAATTCCTTGTAGTCTGGCATCAAGACATACGATGGAATACCTAGCCTATCCGCAATATATTCCAGTGTTTTTATCGTAGGACGAAACTCTCCTTTTTCAATGCGCACCAACTGACGAACTGATAACTCTGACTCATCCCCACAAAAAACTGGACGACTAAGACCCTTTCCCTCTCTAAGAGTCTTACCTTTTCCCCTAAATCATTCATCTCTCATTTACCTCTCGACATCTATTATCAAAAACTTTGATATTCAAATAACTATATGCACTTATTATAACATTTTTCAAGAAAAATGTACAAAAAGAGACAGGATAACTCCTGCCTCTAGGCTGATAAACAATTATTTGCGACGTCCTGGTCGTTCTGCATAACCATAGTAAGCATCTGCCATGATTTCTTCCATGTCAGCTACCATTGGCAAGCGTGGGTTTGCAGGTGAACATTGGTCTTCGTAAGCAAGTAAGGCAATTTCATGCAAGCTGTCTTTCCAAGCTTTTTCATCAATTCCAAAGCCTTTGAAGTTCATTGTGATTCCAACTGCTTCACCAAGATCGTAAACTGCTTTGGCATAAGCTTCAACCGCTTCTTCTGGTGTTGAGCAAGGAAGACCTAGCATACGAGCGATATCTTGGAATTTTTCATCAGCTTTCCAGTAATTGTACTTAGGCCATGTTGTAGTTTTAGATGGACGAGTTCCGTTGTAACGGATAACATAAGGAAGTAAAATAGCATTTGTACGTCCGTGAATGGTGTGGTGAACAGCACCAATCTTATGCGCCATTGAGTGACTCATACCAAGGAAGGCATTGGCGAAAGGCCATACCAGCCATTGTAGAGGCATTATGCATCTTTTTCACGAGCTTCTGGGTCAGCTGTTTTTAACAGATTTTTTTCCAACCATTCGAAAGACAAGCTTTGATTGTTTGAAGAGCGATACCATCTGTATAGTCGTTAGCAAAGTTTGAAGTGTAAGCTTCAGTTGCGTGAGTCAAGACGTCCATACCTGTATCAGCTGCGATGAAATCAGGAACTGATTCAACCAAAGCAGGGTCAACAATCGCAATAGTTGGCGTCAATGAATAGTCAGTCAATGGGTATTTGCGGTTGTTTTGTCTTATCAGAGATAACGGCAAATGGTGTTACTTCTGAACCTGTACCTGAAGTTGTTGGAATACCGATGTATTTCGCTTTCTTACCAAGTGATGGGAAGTGGAAGGCACGTTTACGGATATCCATGAATTTTTTTGAACCAAGTCACGGAAGTCGATTTCTGGTTGTTCGTAGAAGAGCCACATTACTTTAGCTGCGTCCATTGGAGAACCACCACCAAGTGCGATGATTGTGTCTGGTTCAAATTCTCTCATCACTTCAGTACCACGTTCTACAGTTGTGATATCTGGATCTGGTTCAACATCTGAGAAGACTTGGACAGTTACTCGGTTGCTACGTTTGTTCAATTGATCAATAACACGTTGAACAAAAGCCCGAGTTTTTCGATAGATTTGTCTGTAACAATCATAACGCGTTCAATATCTTCACATGTTTGAAGGTATTGGATAGAATTGCGTTCGAAGTAAATTTTTGAAGGAACTTTAAACCATTGCATATTATTTCTACGTTTTCCTACTTTCTTGATGTTTAGAAGGTTGATAGCACTCACGTTATCACCAACTGAGTTGTGTCCATATGAACCACATCCAAGTGTCAATGATGGAATGAAGGCATTGTATACATCACCGATACCACCGAAAAGTAGATGGAGAGTTCCAGATAATACGCATTGCTTTGATTTCTGTACCAAAGCGTTTTAGCAAGAGCTTCGTCTTTTTGTATGGATAGCTGCTGAGTGACCAAGTCCATTAAACTCAACCATTTGACGAGCTTTTTTTAAGTCCATCTTCTGTATCTTCAGCTTTTCAAAGACAGCGATGACTGGTGACAATTTTTCACGAGTCAATGGTTCTTTTAGTCCTACTTCTGCACATTCTGCAGCCAAGATGTTTTGTTCCTTCTGGAACGTTTGAAATCCTGCTTGTTCAGCAATCCATGCTGCTGGTTTACCAACGATGTTTGGGTTTCAATTTTAGCACCTGCACAGTTCTTTGCTGTTTAGCTTTTCACGCCGAAAACAGAATTCTTCAAGAAGCGCTTTTTTCTTTCTTGTTTACAAAGTAAGTGTGATATGATTTGAATTCTTCTACAAATTCGTCATACACTTCTTTATCAATGATAACGGCTTGTTCTGATGCACAGACCATCCCATTATCAAATGATTTAGACATAACGATGTCATGAGCAGCTTGACGAAGGTCAGCAGATTTTTCTACATAGGCAGGAACGTTTCCGCACCTACCCCAAGAGCTGGTTTTCCACATGAGTATGCAGCTTTAACCATGGCATTCCCACCAGTTGCGAGGATAGTCGCAACACCTTCGTGGTTCATAAGTGCTCCCAGTTGCTTCCATAGATGGCTCTGTAATCCATTGAACACAGTTTTCAGGTGCACCGGCTGCGATGGCTGCATCACGAACGATTTGTGCAGCATGAGCAGAAGATTCTTGAGCTGATGGGTGGAAGGCGAAAACGATTGGGATTACGTGTCTTTCAAGGCAATCAATGATTTGAAAATTGCTGTTGAAGTTGGGTTTGTTGTTGGAGTGATACCACAAATAACTCCAACTGGCTCTGCAATCTTCGTCAAACCTGTAATTGGATCATCTTCGATAACTCCAGCTGTTTTTAACTCCACGCATATTGTTCACTACGTGTTCACAGGCAAATAGATTTTTTTGTCGCCTTATCTTCAAATACACCACGACCAGTTTCTTCAACTGCATGTTGTGCAAGGATACCGTGCGCGTCAAGTGCGGCAACAGACGCTTTTTGCCACGATATAGTCAACTGCTCTTGATTCAACTTGCGCATTTCATCAAGCGCAACCAAAGCTTTTTGTACTAATCCATCTACATGCTTTTTCAGCAGCAAGTTGTTTTTTTCCTCTGGTGTTACTGTTTTTTTATCAGCATATTATCCTCCATAGCCTTTAAGGATGTTATCCTTTGTTAAATTTTTCACAAGTTTATTATAACTCTTTTTATACTTTGTAAACAGTTTCATAGAGTATTTCACAAAGAATTTTTCTATTTTATGTGATCTCAAACTATTGCTATTTATGCAGTCTTTCTATCGATGATTTGTGAAAATATATGAGAAATTATTTTTATTTTCACAAACTTTTTTTAGTTGATAGTTTTTTAACGAATTCAAAGTCAAGAAAGCGCTTTTCTTTTTGATTTTGATAAAATAGCCTCCTTACTTAGGAGGATATTGTGCTTTGTTGGAAGAGCCCTTGTTTAAAGGTCGCCTTCATAGACAACTTCTTGCTCAGTAGTCAGCTTTTCCTTTTTCCTTCAGCCTGACCATTTACAAAATCACCTTCGTATATCCAGCCATCTTTTGCTTGGAAAGTACCTTTTCCATTAAAGGCTCCCATTTTTGATCACCCAGTATATGTGTCTCCATTTGAAAGGTCAGTGTCCTGACCATTCATCTTTCCACGGACCATAGGTCACCATCATAAACAAGGGTCACCGCCATCAGTGTCAGGGACACCCTTGTTTTAGGTGTATTTCGTAGAAATACTGAAAGTGCACAGAGTGCAATTACGACTACTGCAATGAACTTTCTAAACGAGGGACGAGTTATGTAAACACTATACTTTTATCATAGATTTGTAAGCTTTATCCATTATCACCTCATTTTCTAAATCGATCTAGCCAGCTTCGACATCCACTTAGACTCGATCATAGAGTTTCCTCAAAATCTCCCTGTATACCAAGGATCCGGGAACACTTTCAGATGCAAAAGGGAGATCTTATGCTGCAAATTCCTGAGGACACATTTGACGCAGATCTGAAACGTTTAGACTCATCCATACCGATAATGTAATCAAAACGATTCAAAAGTCTTCTTACGAATCTGGAGTGATGTTTTGTCTTTATCATAAGAATCTGATACTGCTGGAAAATTCTCTGCGTTCCCTTAGTGAATCGGATTGCCCATGTTCCCACGATGACAGTACGGCTCTCGACTTGTCAATCTGCTATCGTCAGTGGATTTCATCACAAACTCTGCCATGGGGCTACGGCAAATATTTCCTAAGCACACAAAATACTACTTTTTCTCATCCTTTTGTCCTCTCACTTCATAGAAAAACGGGAGTACAGGTCCTGTTTTATTCTTCGATTGCTCCGCCTTCGTCAACAACTGTTCCTTCTGGTGTCACAGCTTCTTTGAGTGGCAACACTGTTCTGATAGCAGCCAATTCAAAAAGTCAAATAAACGCCATCTACATCAAGTACAATTGTTTCTGTTTCTCAGTATCAACTTCATCCACTGTACCGTAGAGACCACCGATAGTAATGACTTCATAGCCTTTTGAAGCTTGTTGAAGCTCTCCATACGCTTTTTCAGCTTGTTTCTTTTTGAGAACGTTGCATGAAAAGAACATCAAGGCACATCATACCTACAAGCATGATCAAAAATGTAATATTTCGACTCATTATTTTTCTCCTTTGTCATTCAGATAGAAACTACTATATCAAATTTCAGCTACTTTTACAAGATTGTACCTTGTTTTTATGGACAATAAAAATCAGAGCTATCACCTGATTTTTACGATTATTTCAAGTTTTTGAAACAACTTTGACTAGATTTTTCAACTGTAAATCCGTACTCTGCTAATACTTTTTGGTGCTGGGAGCAGATGTCCAAAAGTATCAATACCGAGAACTGCACCATCTAGACCAACATATTTGTACCAGTTTTGAGTTGCACCCATTTCGACTGCAACACGACGGCGAACTGCATTTGGAAGGATTTCTTCCTTGTATGCTGCATCTTGTTTATCAAAGACATCTGTAGATGGCATGCTGACTACACGGACTTTTGCACCTTTGACTAGCTAATTCTTTTGGCAGCTGCAACAGCTAGATTGACTTCTGAACCTGTTGCAATCAAGATAGTGTCAAAGTCTGCTGCATTTTCATAGACAACATAGGCACCTTTTGCAACCTTGTCAAAGTCTGTTCCTTCTTCGACAGTCAAATTTTGACGTGTCAAGACAAGGGCAGTTGGTGTTTTTTCGCTTGTCACGGCAAGGTACCAAGCCGCTTGAGTTTCACGCGCATCTGCTGGGCGGAAAACATTCAGATTTGGCATGGCACGGAGACCTGCCAAGTGTTCAATCGGTTCATGAGTTGGATCCATCTTCACCAACTGCAATAGAATCGTGAGTAAAGACATAGGTTACAGGAAGTCCTTGCAAGGCTGACAAGCGAACAGCTGCTTTCACATAGTCTGAGAAGACGAAGAAAGTTCCACCGTATACATCGAAGTCCACCGTGAAGAGCCATCCCGTTCAAAGATCGTACCCATAGCAAATTCACGAACACCAAATTGAATGTTGCGGTTCAAGCGATTTGGCATCGTCTTGAAGTCCATCCGTTTTGATGTAAGTCATGTTTGAATGAGCGAGGTCAGCTGATCCACCTAGGAAAGTTGGCAACTTTCGCAGCTACAACGTTCAAAGCATCCTGACTTGAATTACGAGTTGCTTGAGAGAAACCATTTTCTAAAGCTGGAAGTCTTCTGGAGTCACTTTCAACTGGATCACGTCCTGTCGATGATTGCTTCCCACTTCTGCAGCCAGTTCTGGATAAGCTTCTTTATAGTCAGCGACTAGTTTTGTCCATGCTTCATAGGCTGATGCACCACGGTCTGCAACATTTTCCTTGAAATCAGCATATACTTCAGCTGGGATTTCAAATGGTTCATAGTCCCAACCAAGGACTTGACGAGTTGCTGCAGTTTCATCTGCTCCAAGAGGAGCACCGTGTACGCATTAGTTCCCTTGTTTGTTTGGAGAACCATAACCAATCACAGTTTTCACTTCAATCAAAGATGGTTTGCCTGAAGCTTTAGCTGTCTTCGATAGCAGCATGGATAGCTTCCAAGTCTGTTCCATCTTCATACCAAGGCAGTATGCCAACCATAAGCATTGTAACGGTCACGAACACTTTCTGTAAAGGAATCCTTTGTCTCACCATCCAAGTTGATGTCATTTGAATCATAAAGAACCACCAACTTGTCGAGTTTTTGCAAACCTGCGTATGAAGCTGCCTCACTGGAGACACCCTTCCATCAAGTCTCCGTCTCCACAGAT
>BNJU01003217.1_pt1 | contig 96065 bp, 144 predicted proteins | sample 8539281 | NCBI WGS metagenome assembly BNJU01 (sample SAMD00202456, study PRJDB9452) | human saliva metagenome | isolation source: human saliva | place: Japan
CAGCCTCCAAATGAACCGCTATCCCTGTCTTGTCTATTCAAGAGTTTTGGCGCAGCTCAATTAGAGACTGTCCTTTTGTTTTTATATTATGACAAATAACTTAAAACCATATTCATTCTAGAATTAGTAAATCGCTCTAAATCCGATTCCACCTCTGATGTTTTTCACCTTTAGTGTCATATCCTGCATTTACTGTTACTCCAAATCTTGTATTGTCAAATCCGATATTTAAGTCAAATTTACCATTTCCTTTTCTATCTTCTTTGTCTCCTCTCAATTCGTAGTAATCTGCTGTTGTTCTTTTTAATCTAGCTTTGTTTCTAACATCGTTTACTTCTCCCAATTCGTTTGTATACGCTGCTGTCAAACTAGCTTTAAAGTGACTCTTAACTCCTACAGGTTGGCTATAGTTGAATGCTACTCCTAATTCTGGTTGTACTGAGAAGTAATCGTTTCCTTTTTACTTCCAATGCCATAGGCCCATTTTCTTTAATATTAGAATATCTTCCATATTCCAAGTTCAATGCTCCATATGGTCTTATACTTGTTCTTTCACTAGTTCTAAAGTCTTTTCCAATTTCGTTTTTCAAAGCAACTCCATATGTTGTATAATCTGATTTCGCTTCAAATGTATCATCTACGATCCAGTATCTACGTGTCATATTATTAACACCTGCAAATGCTTCTCCTGCAATTGTCCAAGTCAATGAACCATTGTGATCATTGTAAGGCGATACTGTCTTGAATAATCCAGCTTTAATCATAGTTTGAGTTTCTTTCGATTTACCTAAATCTTTAAATTCAAATCTATTTGTTACAGCTCCTGCATACCATCCTGATTTACGTCCAAGTTTAACAGTTTCATTTTCATGAACATAAGCCACTCCGTAAGCATTATCTGTATAATCAACTACACCAGCTGTATCAGTATTGTATTCTCCTCTATGACCAAACATTTTAATCTTGTTATTATCTTTAGTAGATTTCTCCATTCATCTTTCAAATAATTGAATTCTTGACTCAAGATATCTCCTGTTTCTTTAGTTCTTTGTTGGATATTTGAGTATTGGTGACCTTTCATTTCGTCAATTGCTTGAGCTAAAATATGTCCTTCTCCACCGTTTAAGCTATTAATCTTATCAAAGATAGCTTTTTCTCTAGTTCCAACTCCTTCTTGTCCATATTTTTGTTCAAGACCTGCCAAGAAGTTATATGTTTGTGTATCTCCTTTTTTCGCAAATAATGTATAAGGAATTTTAACTAAGTAAACTTTATCAAGAAGTCCAGTCGCTGCATTCTTAGTAGGCTGTGCCATCCAAGTTAATGAAGCAGATGTTACATTTAATGTAGTTCCTGCTGTTACAACTCCACTTAACGCATCATTGTAAGGTTTCAAAATGTTATCTCCAACTTCAATTGCTCTAGCAGTAGTATATCTAGACGCTTCTGTTCCAAAGAATAAGTTAACGTCTGTCAATCCTGCTAAATTACTCAATCCTTGGATTGGATTAGTGTAATTAACTCCTGAAGTATCTACATACATTCCCATACTTGTAGCTTCTGAAGCTGATGGGAAATTCAATAAGTTACTTGTAGCAAGATTTATTGAAGTAATTCCTGAAGGTGATGTTACAATAGCTGTAGTTGGTGCTGGTGCTGCAACATCTGTATCAACTTTAAATATTGGGATAACATTACCTTGTGCGTCAGTTACTGTAGGCGGTGTCATTCTAGGCGGAACTTTAATTGTGATTCCTCCCATTTCTTTCATGTCATCAGCTGTTACTACTTTCATTCTAGGTGTTGAACTTCCTGTTTGACTAACTCCTGTTATTGGATTTACTCCTGTTGCAGTATCATCAACATTTGCTACAGATTGAGTATCAGTCCAAACACCTGCACTCTTAGGATCTGATGCTGCGATATTTATTGTACCGTAGTTTTTAACGTAACTTCCATTAGCTACATAAATACCTTTTACTGATGTAAGACCACTAGCTGTTGTTTGAATAGTTCCCCAGTTTTCTCCAGTTGCTCCTCTATCAATATACATTCCAATTGTATTGCTTCCAGAAAGATTAATAGTATCATAGTTAATTGCTTTAGAACCCGATCCTACCGCATACATACCCATTGTATTTGGTTGACTTACTTCAATAGTTCCTCTATTTATTACAGTTCCTTGATTAAATGTTTGACCATGTGTTGGTGAACCTGGAGTGTCATCATAATATCCAGTCGCCATACCTACACCATATTCTTTAGCCGCTGTATTAGAAGCTCCTACTTTAATATTTGCATAGTTAGTTGCAGTTCCACCAGTTGAGTAAATTCCTACGTTTCCGTTACCAGTTGAGAAGTCAATATTTCCATGATTTTCTATTGTTCCGTTTCCGTATAATCCGTAGTTTCTATCTCCAGTTGATGATAATGGTGTATAGTTGAATACATGACCTGTATTATCATTTTGATAAATATAAACTGCATCAGTTCCTAATGTTACTGGGTTTGTTGTGTTAGATGTTACAGTATTTCCTGATCCAACATTTACAATTCCAAACGAATTATCTCCAATAGTCATACTAGAACCTGCATTTGCATTAATATGTTGTCCAGAACCAACCGCATAAACACCTACTGCTTGGTTTTTACCTACTGTAATTGCAGATCCTAAATTTAAGTTAACTGTTCCATTTCTTTGAGTATAGATTGCAACTCCATTATCTCCAGCTTTAATATCTTTATTATTTTCAACATTGTATCCGTAAATACCTATTGCATTATCTCCAACATTAATTATTCCAGTTGTATCATTAGTTATCGTATTATTAGATTTTTTGCATAAATACCAACATTTGCATCTGTTTGTGATGCCGCATTTCCTAATGTAATAGTTTTATTATTAATTACATCTGCTCCATCTGAAACAATACCAAATTCAAGTGCTGTCGATGAACCAGTAATATCTCCATTATTTGTAAGAGTATTTCCTGCTCCAGCTGTCGTATAAACTCCAACCATTCCACCTGTTGTATTTGTAGTGTTTGTAAGTTTTACTTTTGCATTATTAATATGTGTTGCTGCTCCAATTTGATCGTAAACGATACCCATTCCTGTTCCTGTTGTACTTCCGTTGTATTTGTATTCAAGGGTTCCTGTTACGTTTGTGTTTCCTGAAGCGAAAATTCCAATTCCACCTTCTTTTGTTTCAATTACATAGTCTCCACCCATTAAATTAATATCAGAGTTTTGAGCATAAATACCTTTTCCATTTACTCCTGTTATAATGTCAGAACCTGTTCCTGTTGCAGTTACTGTAATTGTACCACCTTGATTAGATCCTGCTCCATGATCAACACCTGATACACTAACTCCATTTTGAGTTTGTCCAGTTTCAACAGGACTTGCCATAACTGCAATTCCCACACCATCTGTTCCTACTGTTAATTGAGCATCATTCTTTACTACTACTTTTGCTCTTGCTGCTCTAGTGTTGTTGTCAGCATAAATTCCTATTGGGCTAGAACCTGCCACATTTAATGTACCATGATTATCAATTTCTATTGTATTTGAAGTTAAAGGTAATTGTACATCCGTTCCGTAATTTTGTTTTACATTTTTATCTGTTCCTCTTGCTGCAATTCCTGCTCCTGAACCTGTTACATTTATAGTTCCATAATTTTCAAGTTTACTTCCATTAGTTCCATAAATTCCTGCACCATTATCAATTGTTACTGATGCTGTTGAACCAGTTGTAGTTCCATTTTTAATTGTTCCATAACTTACGTTCATTCCTGCAATACCATTTGCAGCTGTACCACCTGTTACATTTATAGTTCCTTCATTTACAAATCCTGAAGTTGTATTTGAAGGTGTTACTCCTATTGGAAGTTGTGTACTTGGAAGATTTCCCATTGAAAGTCCTTGTCCTTTAATACTTGTTGCTGACACATTTCCTGTAACAGTTGTTGAATTATTGATTGTTACAACTTCATTTGCCATTGTAATTCCATTATACTTGTCTGATAAACTATCTAATGTTACAGTTGGTGCAGTAACATTTAATGTCCCATTAGTTAATATAGTTTTATAGGTATGACCATTTAAATGTATTCCACCTCCTGATACTCCACCATTATTAAATTTAGCAATTCCAGGTAAAGCATTTTGGAATGTCAAGGATGCATCACTACTGCTATCCCAATTCAAACTTTTTCCACTAAAAGAACCTATTGTAACATTGTCGCTTTTTAGTTCAACTTTTACATTTTGTAATCCTTGATATTTCTCAGATCCTCCTACATTTGAAGAATAATCTGAATCTTCGCCTGTTATAAGTACTCCATCATACATATCAATTGTTGTATCCCCATTGAACTTAATCTTACCATTAGTCTCTGCATAAAAAGGTGTAACATTTTCATGGTCATTAACAGATGTCCCTAATGTTCCATTATTTTTATTTGTTATTGTCCCACCTGAATAATTTATTACTCCTTTATTTTTAGTTACTAACGCTCCTTTAGTTCCTGTATCTATATTTGTTGTACCATTCAAATTTACTACAGCATTTTCTCCATCAGCATATCCACCTAAACCATAAATTTGAGTTGTTGTACCTATTGTTCCTAAATTTACTGTTGTTGTAGAAGTATTTCCTGTACTATTAGTTGCATATCCTCCTATATTATGATACTTGTATGCAAGTGTTGCTTGATCAGTTGTTGCCGAATCACTTTTTGCAGTTATATCTCCTAAATTAGCATTAACAGTTCCACCATCTTTAGCATATCCTATTATTGATCCATAACCATGAGCTGTTGTTTTTCCTTTTGCATTAACAATACCATCATCTAATGCAGCATAAGCTATCGCATAAGACTCTGAGCCACCATCATTTGTAAAATCATGATATTTCCCTGATAATTCTACATCAGTTCCTATATTAATCACACTTTTTTCATTTTTTAAAGCTCCTGTTGTTGTTGAACTCATTGAAGTCATATTTCCAGTAGAATCGCTCCATTTTCCTTGAGCTAGAGCTATTATTGTACCTGTAGCCGCTTCATTAGAATTTGTTTCAGAAGCTACCGGAACAGTTGTTGTTGATGTAGAACTTACTTTTCCATAGTCAGTTAAAACATTTTGGGTAATTGTTATATTTTTTTGTTCATTTCCGCTCTCCAGTACATCAAGTTGCGTCCCATTTTTTGAAACCAACATTACACCTTCTTTAGAATATTTACCAAATGTAAAATTTGCTCCATTTAATTGAAGAGAATGAATAATATCTTTTGAAAAATCATTTCCATTTGTTGAACCTGATATTGCTCCCAAATCATTTGGTGCACTTATTCCACTTCTTTGACCTGAAGCTGCTAATACTCCAACATTTTTTTCAACCCAATGATTATTTCCAGTATTTCCTTGTGTTGTTTGTGTACTTTGTGTTGGATCAATTTGTAAATTTTGACCAATTACTGCTCCAGCATTTATTTCACCTTGATAAATTCCAATAACAGATTTATTCCAATTTGCACGACTTCCACCAGAATAAGGAGTAGTATTTGTCTGAACATGATCACTAAAGAATAATCCTATATTTTCATCTCCTGTCATTCTTATCTTTGAAGCATCAAAATTCATATATGGTTTCCAATCTGCTTCAGTATTACCCGTTCCATTTGAAGAAGCTTGTGCTCCTATAGTGGTACCAGTAGTACTTCCCAACATTTTTCCGTAATTTGCTTGATATCCTAATCCTGAATAAAATGTATTTCCAGAACCTTCTAAATTATAAATTCCATGATTAGTATCAATTACAAAAGAACCAGCATTTCCTATTACTGAATAAACAATATTTTTTTCGTTGTTAAATCTGCATTTACTGATCCAATAAATTTTCCTCTATTTCTGTTTGAAAGATTATAACCAGCTAATGTAGTTTCGTAAGGAGAAGGATATATATTAAAAAAATAACATTTTTCACTTGCTATACCCGCATCATCATCTTTTTATCTTTACATCTACATTATTAAAAGTCCAATTATGCATTTGCCAAGTTTCTAATGAAAATGCATTTGCCTTCCCGTGTAAATCTACTTCTATATTTTTCCAACGAAGTTTTTTTCCAAATAAATGAAACGCTATTTGTCCCTCATGTTTTTTTATTGTCTATTTGTTGAGATACTGCTACACCATCATATACAGTATTATCACCATACATTCCAGATTTTCCAGCATTCCCTATATTTCCAGCAGCATGTACATAAATTTTCTCAGATGCATTATCACCATATTTATTAGTTCCATTACCTATATAAATTAAAACACCAGGTCTTTGATTAGTTACATCTACACCCGTACTATTACCAAATCCTTGTGTATATCCTGTTCCTGGTTTATATCCGGCCCAAAACGTTTTTCCTGTATCATTTAAATTTCCTCTGTTCCAAAATCCATCATTAAAGGTAAAATCAGAAAATGGAGTAGTATTTGGTCTTGGCAATTCAGGATTTATTTCTGGAAGCTCTGGCTTTATGATAGCAATTTCCTTAGGTGCCCTAACACTAATATTTAAATTTGGAGTAGTCGGCGCCCCAATCTTAGGTAAATTAATATTCAAAGCAGTTTTTATGAATATCTTTAGGCTTAACCGCAGCATCCACTGGTACAGCTGAAATTGGTTCAATAACTTTATTATTTAAAGCTGTTGTTCCATATTTCCCACCATCGAATGTTCCAAATTTACTGCTGGCATCTCTTTTGTATTTAATATTTTCTGTTTTATCTCCACGACCTTTGTATTTTCCTTGCCAGTCGTTGTAGAAGAAATTCATTCCATATTGCCAGTTACTCCAAGGCGATTTTACTGCTTGATCTCCTTGTTCCATTAACTGAATTAATTCTAAATTGTAATTTTTTTACTAATTTGTCGTTTTCTGATTTGACTTTTTTAAATTCTTGTCGCATATCGCCTATTGAAGTCGATATTTCTTGTCTTTTAGTTTGAATTGCTTTATCTGTCGGTGTTACATCAGAAAAACCTAGTATTCCGCATAACAAAAATACGAACAACATTTTGTTCTGTGTATTTAAAAATCTTTACATCTCTTTGCAAAAAGCTTTTTAAATCTTTTCGACAATTTTCTTAGGTCATTAGTCATTACATATCACCCCATTTAAAAAAATTTGTAACTTCCTAAAACTACTCTTAAATTGTTATTATTAACTTTTTCTATTAGAATAATAAATTAAAACAAAAAAAGTTAAAGAAAAAGACAGTATTTATTTTTTTAGTTTATTTTTCCCGTAGAAAAAAATATAATAATTGAACTTAAAAAGCTAGTTTCGTTGTAATACATTGTGTAAAAAAACATTTAGTAATACAATAAAATTATATAGTTTAAGTTAGCCATACCTTAGTATAACATAACAATTAAATAATAAAAAAATTTTTTTAATTTTTATTATTTTACTCTTTTTACTCTTATAATTTATCTGAAAGTACCTAAATATAATTGACAATTGATTTGTATTTTTGATAAAAATTTAAAAAAAGGAATAAAAAGGGAGAATCGCCATGAAAACTAGAAAAAACGACTACCAATCGGTGTTTCTGATTTCAAGAAATCATTACAAAAAACTACTACTATTTTGATAAAACAAAATTTATTGAAAATATTTTTAGACGACGGCTCAAAAAGTAAAATTATTTACCCGTCCAAGAAGATTTGGAAAAAAACGTTGAATATATCAATGTTACGATACTTTTTTTGATGTTAAAAACAAAGAGGAAAATAGAAAAATTATTCGATGGATTAAATATTTCTAAAAGTGAATATTTTTGAGGAGCAAGGGAATTATCCAGTAATTTCGATTTCGTTTAGAAATTATGATGAAGAAAAATTGGGAAAATGGATTTAAAACACTAAAAAAAGAAATCAAACGACTGTACAATCAATTTCAATTCTTAAGAAAAATTTGAATAACATTGATTCAAAAGATTTTTGACGCGATTTGCTTAAAGGAAGATGAAGCAGAATGGCAAGAGGCTCTTTTTGAATTTATCAAAATATTTGTACGAATATTACGGAAAGAAAGTCATACTCTTGATAGATGAATACGACCAACCGATAATAGATTCTTACATAAAGGGTTATTACAACAAGGCAATTAGTTTTTCAAAAACATTTTTATAGCTTAGTTTTAAAAGACAATGAATATCTTGAAATGGGGATTATGACTGGTATTTTTGAGAGTTGCGAAAGAAAATATTTTTTTCAGGGCTGAATAATTTGGAAGTTCACACGATTTTTGGATAGTGAATTTACAGAATATTTTTGGAATTATAGAAAATGAAGTGGAAGAATCTTTGAAAGATTTTGATTTAGAATACGAATTAAGTGACGTTCAGAGATGGTATAACGGGTATTTGTTTGGCGATACAAAAGTATACAATCCATGGTCAATTATTAATTTTTTTAAAGAAAGGAAAATTGAAACCTTACTGGGTAAATACAAGCGAAATGAAACTTAATTCATCTATATTTACAAAAAAATTGAAAGATGAAATTTTTGATGATTTTTTCAAAATTGTTGAATAAAGAAGAAATTTTTGAAACGATTAATGATAGCATGACTTTTTGGAAATCTAGAAGCTGATTTTGAGAAAAATATTTGGAATTTGTTTTTCATAGCGGTTATTTAACTTTAGCCAAAAGAATATGATGAAATTAATGAAGAAGTTTACTTAAAAAAATTCCAAATGAAGAAATTTTTAAAAATGTTTTTCAAAAATGTTTATCGATGTTTATTTTGGAAACTCTAATAATTTTTTTCAAAAATTCGCAAATGCATTAAAAAAATGGAGATATCGAAAAATTCAAACTAGAATTGAATAAAAATTTTTACTAGAAAAATACAGGAGTTTTTCGATGTCAGTGGAACTTATAAAGAACAGTTTTATCACGGACTTATGCTTGGAATAATTTTTGATTTTTAAAAAAATGAATATGAAATTATGTCAAATGGTTTTTGCTGGGAAAGGCAGATATGATTTGCTTTTGAAACCTAAAAAAATATTTTAGATAAAAAAGAAGGAATTATCTTTGAATTAAAAATTTTAAATAACTCAGAAAATTTAAGTCATGATAAGATTCATGAAAAAAACTTGAAAATGAATGTGAAATTGCGTTAAAAACAAATTGAAGAAAAAAAGAATACACTTCTACTTTGAAAAAAACGCTGGAGTTGAAAAAAATTTTTAAAAATTGGAATTGCATTTTTGGGGAAAAGAATTTGAGATAAAGTATGAAAGAGAATAATTAAATTAAAAATAATTAGAAAAGGGAGGATTATTATGAAGATTAGAAAAAAACGGCTACCAATCGGTGTTTCTGATTTCAAGGAAATCATTACAAAAAAATTACTACTATTTTGATAAAAACAAAATTTATTGAAAATATTTTTAGACGATGGCTCAAAAGTAAAAATTATTTACTCGTCCAAGAAGATTCGGAAAAAAACTTTGAATATATCGATGTTACGATACTTTTTTTGATGTTAAAAACAAAGAGGAAAATAGAAAATTATTCGATGGATTAAATATTTCTAAAAGTGAATATTTTTGAGGAGCAAGGGAATTATCCAGTAATTTCGATTTCGTTTAGAAATTATGATGAAGAAAATTGGGAAAATGGATTTAAAAAGCATTAAAAAGTGTTATAAAGCGATTGTATGGAGATTACAAATTTTTGACAGAAAAAAATGGATGATATTGAAACTGAAGAATTTAATTCTGTTCGACGAGGTCTTGATTCAGTCGAATGGGAAATAACTCTCCTTAATTTATCAAAATATTTGTATGAATATTACGGAAGGAAAGTTATAATTTTAATTGATGAATATGACCAACCGATAATAGATTCTTACATAAAAGGCTATTACGACAAAAGCAATTAGCTTTTTCAAAAAGTTTTTATGGTTTGGTTTTGAAAGACAATGAATATCTTGAAATGGGGATTATGACTGGTATTTTTAAGAGTTGCGAAAGAGAATATTTTTTTCAGGGTTGAATAATATAAAAGTTCATAGTATTCTTAATAAACGTTTTTACAGAATATTTTGGAATTTTTAGAAACTGAAGTGGAAGATGCTCTAAAAAGATTTTTGGATTAGAATACGATTTATTAGATGTTCAAAAATGGTACAACGGATATTTGTTGTCGATACAAAAGTGTATAATCCGTGGTCTATTATTAATTTTTTTGGACGAAAAAAAGACTCGGAGCTTATTGGGTAAATACAAGTGGAAATAGGCTTAATTCATCTATATTTACAAAAATTGAAAGATGAAAATTTTTGAGGATTTTTCAAAATTATTAAATCAAAAAAACTATTTCAAAGAGAATTAACGACAATATGACTTTTGGAAATTTAGAAGCTAATTTTTGAGAAAAAAATATTTGGAATCTGTTTTTTTCATAGTGGATATCTAACTTTAGCCGAAGAATATGATATGATGAAAAATGTAAATGTAAAAATTCCAAATAATGAAATCTTAGAAAATGTTTTTCCGAAAATGTTTATTGAAGTTTATTTCAAGAATTCAGAAAACTTCTTAGAATATGACAGATGCCTTAAAAAAATGGGGATATCAAAAAAATTTAAGTTTGAACTAAATAAAATTTTACTAGAAAATACTGGAATTTTTCGACATCAGTGGAACTTACAAAGAACAGTTTTATCATGGACTTATGCTTGGAATAATTTTTGATTTTTAAGAAACGAATATGAAATTACATCGAATGGCTTTTGCTGGAAAAGGTAGATATGATCTACTTTTGAAACCTAAAAAAATATTTTTAGATGGAAAAGAAGGAATTATTTTTTTGAATTAAAAAAATTTTTAAATAGCTCGGAAAAATTTAAGTAATGATAATATCCATGAAAAACTTGAGAACGAGTGTGAAATTGCATTAAAAGCAAATTGAAGAAAAAAAGAATATGTTTCAGTACTAAAAAAATGCTGGGGTTGAGAAAATTTTTAAAAATTGGAATTGCATTTTTTTGGGAAAAGAATTTGAGATAAAAGTATGAAAGAGAATAATTAAAGTAAAATTATAAAAAGGGAGGATTATTATGAAGATTAGAAAAAAACGGCTACCAATCGGTGTATCTGATTTCAAGGAAATCATTACAAAAACTACTACTATTTCGATAAAACAAAATTTATTGAAAAATATTTTTGAGACGATGGCTCAAAAGTAAAATTATTTACTCGTCCAAGAAGATTTGGAAAAAAACGTTGAATATATCGATGTTACGATATTTTTTTGATGTTAAAAACAAAGACAATAGAAAATTATTTGAAAGCTTGAATATTTCTAAAAGTGAATATTTTTGAGGAGCAAGGAAATTATCCAGTAATTTCGATTTCGTTTAGGAATTATGATGAAGAAAAATTGGGAGAATGGGTTTAAAAAGTATTAAAAAGCGTTATAAAGCGATTGTGCGGAGACTACAAATTTTTGACAAAAAATGGATGATATCGAAATTGAAGAATTTAATTCTGTTCGAAGAGGACTCGATTCAGTCGAATGGGAAACAACTCTTCTTAATTTATCAAAATATTTGTACGAATATTACGGAAAGAAAGTCATACTCTTGATAGATGAATACGATCAGCCAATAATAGATTCTTACATAAAGGGTTATTACGACAAAGCAATTAGTTTTTTTCAAAACGTTTTTATGGTTTGGTTTTGAAAGACAATGAATACCTTGAAAATAGGGGATTATGACTGGTATTTTAAGAGTTGCGAAAGAGAATATTTTTTTCAGGGTTGAATAATTTGGAAGTTCACACGATTTTTGGATAGTGAATTTACAGAATATTTTGGAATTATAGAAAATGAAGTGGAAGAATCTTTGAAAGATTTTTGATTTAGAATATGAATTACGTGACGTTCAGAGATGGTATAACGGGTATTTGTTTGGCGATACAAAGGTGTACAATCCATGGTCAATTATTAATTTTTTTAAAGAAAGGAAAAATTGAAACCTTATTGGGTAAATACAAGTGGAAACGGTTTGATAAAATTATATTTAAAAATTGAAAAATGAAATTTTTGAGGATTTTTCAAAATTATTAAAAAAAGGAAACGGTTTTTAAAAAGAATTAATGACAATATGACCTTTGAAAATTTGGAAACTAACTTTGAAAAATATTTGGAATCTATTTTTTTCACAGCGGATATTTAACTTTAGCAGAAGAATATGATACGATGAAAAAATGTAAATGTAAAAATTCCAAATAAAGAAATTCTAGAAATGTTTTTCTGAAATGTTTATTGAAATATATTTTAAAAATTCTGATAATTTTTTTGAGATCATGACTGATGCTTTTAAAAAAATGGAGATATTGAAAAATTTAAACTAGAATTAAATAAAATTTTACTAGAAAATACTGGAATTTTTCGATGTCAGCGGAACTTACAAAGAACAATTTTTATCACGGACTTATGCTTGGAATAATTTTGATTTTTAAGAAACGAATATGAAATTACATCGAATGGTTTTTGCTGGAAAAGGCAGATATGATCTACTTTTTGAAACCTAAAAATATTTCAAATGGAAAAGAAGGCATTATTTTTTTGAATTAAAAATTTTTAAAGAATTCAGAAAATTTAAATAGCGATAAAATTCATGAAAAAAACTTGAAAATGAATGTAAAAATCGCATTAAAAGCAAATTGAAGAAAAAGAATATGTTTCAGTACTAAAAAAATGCTGGAGTTGAGAAAAATTTTTAAAAATCAGGATTGCATTTTTGGGAAAGAATTTGAGATAAAGTTTGAGAGAGAATGATTAATGAATAAAAAAATATCATTGTACTTTTTATATCACAAAATTTTCAAAAATACGTCTTTTTGTAAAAACATAAATATTAGACGTATTTTTAATTTATTATTTTTTTCAACATTCTAGATAAAAACTCTTTCGTTCTATTATGTTTTGGATTTTCAAAAATAATTTCTGGCTTATCGTCTTCCAAAATTATTCCTTGATCCATGAAAACTACTCTGCTTGAAACATCGTGAGCAAAATCCATTTCATGCGTAACAACAATCATTGTAAGTCCACTTTGAGCTAAATCTTTCATTACTTTTAAAACTTCTCCAACCATTTCAGGATCTAGTGCTGATGTTGGTTCATCAAATAACAGTACTTCTGGCTCCATTGACAATGCTCTTGCAATTGCGACCCTTTGCTTTTGACCACCTGAAATTTGGCTTGGTTTTGCATTGATAAATCTTGACATTCCAACTTTTCCTAAAAATTCTTTTGCAACTTTTTCAGCTTCTTCTCTAGTTCTTTTCAAAACTTTCATTTGTCCAATGACACAGTTATCTAGAACACTTAAATTATTGAATAAATTAAATTGCTGAAAAACCATTCCAACTTTTGCTCTCAATTCAACTAAAGGAACATCTCCACTCAACACATCTTTCCCATGAATCAAAATTTGTCCACTAGTAGGCGTTTCTAGTAAATTTATACATCTTAAAAGCGTAGATTTTCCACTTCCAGAAGAACCAATGATACTCACAACTTCTCCTTCGTGCACATTAAAGTTTACATCTTTTAAAACTGTTCTATTCCCAAAATCTTTTCTTATATTTTTAATTTCTATTACTTTTTTTGTTTACTTGACATTATTTTTCTCCTTCTTCAACTTCTTCTAAAAATTCAAATGTTTTGAGGTCCATCTATTTTTTCTCAAGTTGTTTTAGAAGTAGTGACAATGTAAATGTTAAGAAGAAGTAAATCACACTTGTTATAATAAACACTTCGTAATATCTCGAATATGTTCCCGCAACAGATTTTTGAAATAAAGAATAATTCTGTAACACTGATTACATTCAACACAGATGTATCTTTAATATTTACAATAAATTCATTTTCCAATCATTGGTAAAAATATTTCTAAACATTTGTGGGAAAATTATACTCTTCATTGTTTGGAAATTTGTCATTCCAATTGCTTTTTGCAGCTTCAAATTGCCCTTTATCAATCGAGATCAATTCCACCTCTTATAATTTCACTCATATAGGCTCCAGTATTTATCGAAACAATAAACAACGCAGCTACAATCGGTGATAAATTTAATCCAAATACTTGCGACAATCCATAATAGATTACCATTGATTGCACCATCATAGGCGTTCCTCTAAACACCGCAATATATATCGCAAAAAATTTATTTAAAATATAAAAATCCTGCTTTTTTTAAATTTAGAAGTTCTACGATCAGTTTCAGCTTCCACTTGTCTTGACAACGCAACTACCATCCCAATCAAGAATCAACTACAGTTCCTGTTAATGAAATAAATAGTGTCATAATTGTCCCTTTAACAAATTGATGCCAGTTTTTTTGAATAAAGAATGCTACCCATCCAAAAAATGATCTTGAAGTATTTCCAGGTTGTGTTTTTATTGCCTTTTCCATTATTTTTTGTCTAACTTTTGGCGTCAAATCCTGATCAAGTATTTTGTTTATTTTTTCTTCTAATTCTGTATTCCCTAACTTCATCCCAATCGCAACATTTACTTCTGAAGTTTCATACTTAAATCCTGTATTTTTATCAAATGATATATATGTTAAATTTGGATTTGAATATTGAGCTGCCATCGCTCCTGGTCTTTCTGACACATATCCATCAATTTTATTAGAATTTAGAGCAACTATCATCGCTGGAAAACTTTCCATTGCAGTCTGTTTACTAACACCTTTCATTTGATCAATTACATCATAATGCAACGTGTTTAACTGTCCTGTAATTCTTGCTCCCGAAAAATCATTAATTGATTTCGCTTTGGCATATTTTCCATTTTTCTTAACAACTACTACTAAATCTGATTCATAATACGGTTTAGTAAATAATAGACTTTGTTTTCTTTCAGGTGTCGCCGACATACCAGCTATTACCAAATCAACTTTCCCAGATGTCAATGCTGGACCTAATAAAGCATCCCATTCTGTTTTTACTATTACTAATTTTTTCCCTAATTTTTTAGCTATAACCTTAGCTATTTCAACATCGTAACCACCACAGTATCCACCATTAGTCGGAACTGCACCATTTTTATTTGTGTCCTGGAACCAGTTGAATGGAGCGTATCCACACTCCATCCCTACTTTAATTTCATTACTTGCACTATATCCTGTTACGAATGTCAACATAAAAATTAAGAATACTACTAATCTACTTTTTATCTTGTTCATTCTCATTTTTTTATTCTTATAATGCTCCTTCTTTAATTAATGTTTCAGCAATTTGGATTGTATTTGTTGCCGCACCTTTTTCTAATATTATCAGCAACTACCCATAAATTTAATCCGTTATCAACAGTGTCGTCTCTTCTGATTCTACCAACATAAACTTCATCAGTATCTTGTGCTGTTATTGGCATTGGATAAACTTTGTTTTTACCATCATTTTTGAACGATTACACCTTCTTTTTTTCTTCAAATGCTTTAACTACATCTTCTAATTCAAAAGGTCTTTCTAATTCAACATTTACAGAAACTCCATGTCCAAATTTAACTGGAATTCTAACACAAGTTGCTGTAACTTTTAAATCAGGTAAATTCAATATTTTTTTAGTTTCATTTATCATTTTTCTTCTTCTTTTTGTATACCCATTTTTCCAAGAATACATCAATATGTGGCAATGCATTAAAAGCTATTTGATGAGGGAAATTTGTTGATGGTTTACCTTGTAAATTGTTTTTCTAAATCATCTAATCCTTTTTCCCAGCTCCTGCAACTGCTTGATAAGTTGAGTAAACTACTCTTTTTTTAATCCCATCTTATCTTGCAATACTTTTTAAAATTGGCATTACTTGAATTGTTGAACAATTTGGGTTTGCAATAATTCCTCCATGATTTTTTTCAATGCTTCTGGATTTGCTTCAGGTACAACTAAAAGGAATATCTTTATCCATTCTCCAAGCACTACTATTATCAACTACTACAGCACCTTTATCTCTAAATTTAGGTGCAAATTCTTTAGAAATTCCTCCTCCTGCTGAAAATAAAGCTACATCAATATCATCTTTAATATTTTCATCTTTCAATTCAATTACTGTGTAATCTTTTTCCTTCCCAGTTTATAACTTTCCCAGCTGATCTAGCCGACGCATAAAGATATAAATTTTCTACTGGAAATTTTCTTTCTTTTAATACTTTTTAAAAATGTTTTGTCCTACTAATCCTGTCGCTCCAACTACTGCTACATTATATTTTTTTACTCATTAATTTTTTTCCTCCTAGTAATTTTTTTATTTTATAGAAATATAAATATTTATTATCTCATTTTCTTCTTGAAAAAGAATATGTTCTTCAAAATCATATTCAAAACTTCTATTTAATTTATCTTCAAAATTTTTCTCTAAAGTTTTTCCCAAAAATTTACTAATTTCTACTTTAGGATTACCTTTAAGTGTAAATTTTGCATATTTTTCCTTTTGGAATAACTACCATACTTAAATGATATTCAGGACTTGTTCCATTTCCAACTTCATATCCTATTAAAGTACTGTATTCAAAAAAATTCCATCATTTTTTATAATTGAAATAAACCGAATATGTTGCTAAACTTACCCATTCTCTAATATTTTGTGTTTCTTCTACAAACTTTTCCCATAGTTTTTTTATTTTTTTCAACTTCTGTTTCGTCTTTTCTTACTCTTTTCCGAAACTCCTACTATTTGTTTTTCTTCCAATTCAACAATTTCATATACCATATTTTTTTATACCAAAAATTCCTTTTTCTTTAAATAATCTCACAAGTTTTATCATGTGTTTTTGTCCTGAATTTACTAATGGCAATCTTACATCATCATTATTTAATCTTCCTAAAAAATTTTCATCGCTGTTTTTTTACTGTAACAGGATTTCCTTCTAAGAACATATTTCTACTTAAATCATACAAGTTTTTGTGTAATTCAAATGCTTTTTCATATTTTTCTATTCAAGAATGAACTTATTAAATCACTCATTTCTTGAGGCATAATATTAGCAATTACTGAAACTACTCCTTTTGCTCCAATTGATAGCATTGGTAAAATCAAATGATCCTCACCAGATAAGATTTCGATTTTATCTCCACACAAATCTTGAATTTTTATCATTTGTTCCAAACTTCCTGTTGCTTCTTTTACCGCTACAATTTCTGGAATTTCAGCCAATCTCGCAATAGTTTCTGCCTCGATATTTGTTCCTGTTCTTCCTGGAACATTATAAAGCATTATTGGAAATTTTGAATCTTCTGCAATTTTTTTATAATGCTCATAAAGTCCTCTTTGGCTAGGTTTGTTGTAATAAGGACACGTACTAAGTGCTGCATCTGCTCCCAATTCTTTCGCATATTTAGTAAGCTCTACTGCTCTATGCGTATTATTAGACCCTGCTCCTGCAATAACTTGTATTCTCCCTTTTACTTCTTCAACAACAATTTTAATAACTTTTTCATGTTCTGCAAATGTCAATGTAGGAGCTTCTCCAGTCGTACCACAAGGCACTATTCCAACCGTACCATTTTCAATATGCCAATTCACTAATTCTCTTAATTTGTCTTCATCTAATTCACCAGTTGCTGTAAATGGTGTAATTAGTGCCACATAAGATCCTTCAAATTTCATTTTATCATCCCTTCATTTATTTATTAATTCATTAATTAATTTATCTTTTAAAAAGGTATTGTCCTTCAGCTACTTTTTCACTTGGTCCAGTCATAAACGCGTCATTTCCTTCTCCAGCATACTCAATTACCAAAATTCCTCCTGGAACTTTTTACATTTACCTTTTTCATCTGTAAATCCAAATTCTCTAGCTAGTACAGCCGAAGCAGTCGCCCCCAGTTCCACAAGCCAATGTTCTTCCAGCTCCACGTTCCCAAGTTACAACTTCAATATATTTTCTATCAACTACTTTTTACAAAATTAACATTTACTCTCTTTGGAAACAATTCTGTAAAATTCTCAATTTTTGAACCAATTTTATCAATATCAAAATCTTCAAAATCATTAACAAAAATTACTGAATGGTCAGTTCCCATAAAAATATACGAAATTTCAATTTCTTTACCATCAATAGTTATTTTTCCTTCAAAAATCTATCTTTATCAGTGTTTATCAATTCTTTTTATTTCAAATATCGGTTTTCCCATATTCACTTTTTGCAACAAAAATCATTGATATCTTCTCCCTGTTTTGTTTCAATTATCATATCTCCAGGCAATGTTTTTACAGTAAATGTGTCTTCCTCTTGAATACCATTATTTTTCAAAGTAATGCATAAAACATCTTATTCCATTTTCCACACATAGGCGCTTGACTTCCATCAGCATTAAAGAAAAAAACATAAACGGCATAGTCGCCACATATTTCAAGATAATCATTCCATCTGCACCAATTCCGTAATGTCTGTCGCACTTCCTTAGCCAATTCTGAATAATCTGGTATTCCTTTTTCTATTAAATCCTTTTTCACTAAAAATAACAAAATCATTTCCTGCACCTTGATATTTTTTCAAATTTTAACATTTTTCTTCCTCCCTCAACGATTTCTTAACTCTTATTATATCTCATTCCTTGTTATCTGTAAACTCCCTTTTTCATAAAATCTTAAATATCAAATTCTCTAGCAAATAATTCTGCAACTTTTTACCCATAACTTCATCTACAACCAATGAAATACTAATTTCTGAAGTCGAAATTTGGTGAAAACTTATATCATTTTTCAGATAAGATTTTTAAACATTTTTTTGCAGCTCACCAACATTACTAATTAATCCAATTCCTACAATTGAAACTTTTTGTAACATATTGGTTTTATTATAAATGATGTCTTTGAAAATTCAGCTTCTATTTCTTTACCAATTTTTTTCAAGTGCTGCTATATCAGTTTTTTTGGACAAGTAAACGCAAAAACTTCCATGATGGCTAGTTACATCATTTTGACTTATCATATCAATATTTATTCCATTTGCTTCAGCTTTTTCAAAAATCTCATACTCATTTTGTGCATTTGTAGGAATTTCTTCCACGTTTACCATTAATATATTTTCATTTATCGACACTCCAGTTATTACTTTTTTTCTTCCATTTCTTTAATCTCCTTTATTTTTGAATTGAAGTTATAATCGTTCCATTTTTCACCAAGTGATTTTTCCAACATAGATTTCTACTCCATATTTCCCACCAAGTTCAACAGCTCTAGGCTCCATTACTCCAGCCCCTAAATAAGCCAATTCCATCATTTCATCATAAGAAATATGTGCAATTTTTTTCATATCGCTATACACTCTCGGATCAATTGAATAAATTCCATCAACATCCGTATAAATCTACATTTTCCTCCCAAAGCTGCCGCAAGTGCAACCGCAGAAGTATCAGAACCTCCACGCCCCAAAGTAGTTACATCTCCATCTTTATTAACTCCTTGGAATCCAGCTACAACAACAATTTTTCCTTCATTCAAGTGACCTTTTATAACATCACCATTTTATATCATCTATTTTTATTTTTCATATAATGCCCACTCGTTCTTATTCCTGCTTGAGCCCCTGTCAATGAAATCGCTTCATATCCCAATGTTTTTCAACGCAATACTTAAAAAGCGAAATTGTTTGTTGTTCTCCAGTCGACATCAATCTATCCATTTCCTAGAATCTGGATTTTTCAGTAATTTCATGAGCCAATTTAATTAACGCATCAGTTGTTTTCCCCATAGCCGAAACTACTACAACTACATCATTTCCTGAATCCTTTACGCTACCCTAAATATTTAGCAATATTCATAATTTTTTTCAGTTGTGGCAACCGAGTTCCACCATATTTATGTACAATAATCACAATAAATGCACCTCTATCCTTTCAATCTGTCTTTTTCTTTTTATCATTACAAATTTTTCATTACAAAAAGAAACAAAATTATAATTCAAAAATTTCATCATTTCTCAATAAATCTTCATAAGATTCTCTTCTAACAACAACTTTTGCTTTACCGTCTTTTTACAAATACAACTCCTGGCGTAACCATTCTATTATAGTGGCTTGACATTGTATAACAATAAGCTCCTGTCGTACCAACTGCAACTATATCCCCAACTTTAGTCGATTTTGGCAATTTACCATTTTGAATAATAATATCTCCCGATTCACACAATTTCCCAGCTAATGTAACATCTCTTGTGTCAGTATCTTCCATTTTATTAACAACACCAGCCTCATATTCAGCTTGATAAAGTGCAGTTCTTATATTATCTGACATTCCTCCGTCAATAAACACATAAGTTTTTCCACCAACAGTTTCTTTAATTCCACCAACTTCATACAAAGTAGTTCCCGCATTTCCAACAATACTTCTTCCTGGCTCAATACAAAGTTCTTTAAATCCAATTTGATATTTAATTTCCATTGCTTCAGTGTAAGTTATAATTTCGCTAAGCACTTCTTCTATTGGTTTAGGATCATCTCCATTTTTGTAATAAACTCCAAATCCCCCACCCATATTTACTGTGTGAACTACAATTCCTAATTCTTTTTTCAATCTATCCAAATATTTGAAAAATTTCATCTAACGCAAAAATAAAGAATGCAGATTGGAATATTTGCGAACCAATATGTGTATGGAACCCTTTAAATTCAATATATGGACTATCATTCAATCTTTTTACAATATCAATCAAATTTTCTTGGAAAAGTGAAATCCCAAATTTCGATGTAAGTCCTGAAGTTTTTATATAGTGATGCGTATGTGCTTCAATCCCTGGATCAATTCTCACTAAAACCGCTTGTTTCTTACCTTTTTCCTTACAAACTTTTTCAATCTTAGCAATTTCATCTTCATTATCTACAACAATCGTATCAATCCCATATTCAACAGCCATTTCAATCTCATTCACCAATTTATTATTCCCATGCAAATGCACTCTTTTCATCGGAAATCCTGCTTTATGTGCTGTATACAATTCTCCACCAGACACAACATCTAAATCCAATCCTTTAGATTCAACCAATTTAATCATCCCAGTTGTCAAAAATGCTTTCCCTGCATAAGCTATTCTTGTCTTAAATCTTGTAGACTGAAAAGCCTCTTTCATTTTATCAATAGTCGTTTCAATCAATTCCTGATCCATTACATAAAGTGGCGTTTTAAACTCTTTTGCCAACTCTATCGTATCAACTCCTCCTATTGATAAATTCCCTTTTTCATTAATTTTTGCCGTTCCAAATAATTTCATATTTTTCACAAATTTTTCCTTTCCTAAAAATTTCTTCTGTAAATTTTTTTCTACAAATAAAAAAATGCTGACAACGAACATCAGCATATAAAAATTATATAATCTAAAATCAAAAATCACATTTATATATCTGACAGCTCACCATTACACATTATAATGACAGTCCTATAGATATTCTCCATAGACCCAGTAGCAAAGTTCGTCACTCTTTTGTACTTCGGCGATTTCCCCTTTCAAGTTATTTCATCGAATTGACCTTCTCCATAAATCTACTCTTAAAAACCGCACCTCTATCTTATAACATTATACTAAATTTTTCTTTTATTTGTAAACACTTCAAAAGAATTTTTCTCGATAAACAAAAAAATAGCCCTCATAAATTTAGGCTATCTTTTGTTTTTATATAATATGACAAATAATTTAAGACCATAATTATAGAATCACAACATTTTGAAACTTAATTCAAAATGTCATGATTCTCTTTTAATTAGTAAATTGCTCTAAATCCGATTCCACCTCTGATGTTGCTTCCTTTAGTGTCGTATCCTGCGTTTACAGTTACTCCGAATCTAGTGTTATCTACACCTAAGTTAAAGTCGAATTTACCGTTTCCTCTTCTGTCTTCTTTTTCTCCTCTGATTCCAAACCAGTCAGCATCTGTATATCTTACTCTTGCCTTATTCTTACCATCTGCTACTCTTCCTAATTCATTTTCATATGCAGCTGATAATCCAACTGACAACTGTGTTCTTACTGCCATTGGTTGAACATATTTGAATTCCATTCCAACTTCTGGTTTAACTGAGAAGTAGTCATTTCCTTTTACTTCTAATCTAACTTCTCCGTCATCTTCTTTTATGCTGCTAAATCTTCCATATTCCATTTTCAACGCACCATATGGTCTCAAATGAGTTCTTTCAGACATTCTGATATCATATCCTAAATCTGTTTTAAACGCCGCACCATAAGAAGTATAATCTCCTTTAGCATTGAAGATATCATCAACAACTAGGAATCTACGTTTCATTTCATTTCTACCTGCAAAAACATCTCCTGCAATTGTCCATCTCAATGAACCATTGTGATCCATGTAAGGCGACATTGTTTTAAAGATTCCTGCTTTTACCATAGTTTGATTTTTCTCTAGATTTTCCAATATCTTTTGAATTTAAAGTTATTATTTACTGCTCCAGCATACCATCCAGAAGAATTTCCTAACCTAACTGTTTCATTTTCATGAACATAAGCTACTCCATAAACATGCTTGTATAATCAATGATTCCAGCTGTATCTGTATTGTATTCTCCATTTGTTCCAAAAACTTTTAACTTTATTAGCATCTTTTTGTTGGGTTAGACCATGCATTTCTTAAATAAGAGAATTCTCTGTCTAAGATATTTCCTGTTTCATAAATTCTTTGTTGCACATTAGCATATTGGTGTCCCATCATTTCATCATATGCTTGTGTTAAAAGAATTTCCTCATTTTTTCCAATACCATTTAATAGATTGAATACACGTTTTTCTCTAGAATCAAGAGCATTCATATCATATCTTTGTTCTAATCCATCTGCAAAGTTCCAAGCATTATGTGATTTTTTTCTACAAATGATGTATAAAGGAATTTTTGTCATAGCCACACCTTTAATTTGACCATAATTATCTATAACAGGTGTTGCCATCCAAGTTAATGAACCAGCTATAGATGTTAACTTAAAGTTTCTTCCTTGGATTTGTTGTAAGAAAGGAGCTATTACATCATCTTTTACAAACCATTCTTTTCTATTTGTAAGTTCTGAATATTCAGTTCCCACTATCAATTGGCTATTAATAGGAGGTGTTGCTCATTGATATCAATCGGTTTAGTTCTTCCCAATGTATCTATATAGAATCCAACATCAGACATTCCTAAGTTTGAAGTAGCTTCTCCTATAATCTTTTCGATTTTTTCTACTTCATCATCAGAAACTGTTACTCCATTTCTAGTAAATATAGGTTTTCCATTTTGGATAGTTATACTTACTCCTTCATATGACTTATCTGTTCCAGCAGCTGCTACTAATTCTTGTCCAGTTGCATCAGATTTTAATTTTGAGTTAACTATAGCTTCTAAAGCTGCAAGATCTGCTGTACTTATATCTTTGTAGCTAACACCATAAGTTCCTCTACCTCTTACATTTATTCTGAAGTTTCCATAGTTTTTAATAACTGCTGGTTGAGTTGGACTCTTACCTCTGATTACAACTCCATAACTTTCATTAGCATCTATATCGATGTTACCATAGTTTTTCTAAAGTTGAACCATTCATTACAGCAACTCCAACAAGTCCTGAAACATTATCATTAACTTTTATAGTTCCACCAACATCTTTTCCAGCATAGGCATCTGCAGTTCTTATATCCCCTTTATTTACAAATGTAGCACCTTCATCAACATATACTCCTATCATACTTTGTATTTTTATTTGTAGTTGTTGCTCTGCTTCCATCTAAGAATATTTTACCATTGTTTTTCGACTGTAGTTCCTACACCTTTTCCATACATACCTATAGACTTGTCACCATATATTCTTATTTCATTATTATTTATGATGTGACCACCATTATCTGCAACCATTCCTATTCCATAAATAATTTTTTGAAACATCTGTATATGTTTTTTTCCAGTTGCTGGATCTATAGAATCAGTATCTCCTACTAAGATTCTTCCATTATTTGTTGCTTTTTCCTCCTGGTGCATATATTCCTATACTTCCTAGAGAATTAGAAAAAAATCTATAGTTGCATTGTTTGTTAGATCTCCTCTATTAGTTCCATTTCCTTTAATATAGAAACCTATTAAACGTTTAGAGTTAGAAGAAATATCTCTTCCATTTGTAAGACTAGCTTGTCCATTAGAATACAAGAATACACTGTCATCTCCTAGACTAACTGTTCCTGCACCTGTACTTGTATATTTATTTGTAGTTGCAGGAGTTTCATTTTCAAGGATAAATCCAAATGATTTTGCCCCAACTGTTATTTTAGAAGCACTATCAGTTATATCTGCTCCATTTAATCCATAAAGTCCAACAGGTTCACTATTTACTACAGTACTTGTATGCGGATCTACATTTATTTCACCCTTTAGAAGAGCTGTTCCAGATTCTTTATAGATTCCTATTGCTTCATCTTTTACATTAATCTTAGCTGGAGTATCTACTTCAACACCAGAATTTGTTGCTGAGAAGATACCAATAGATTTTGTTCCAACATTTATTGTACCAGAGTTATGTTTTATAGTTGATGTTCCATCTTTAGTATAGATTCCAACTGTTTTTTCTGCTGGAACTGAAGATGTTGTATCAGCTACATCTATATCAGCTGTATTTTTAAATGTTTGACTTCCTTTTAAGAATACTCCTAAAGTCTTCTTACCAGCTATAGTTAATTTTTCCATTATTAGTAACAATCTTAGCATTACTTGCATCTGAGTATATTCCTATCGAACTATCTCCACTTAAAGTAATTTTTACTATTATTAGTTAAATCAGATTCTACTGCTAATAATCCTTTAGCACCATCTTTTTGTACTTTCTATATCAGTTACATTTGAAATAAGTAGCATCCTTCATGAATATACCATTAGAGTTTTCTCCTACTGTTATCTTTTTAACTCCATTTAATGTAGATAGACCTTCAACATATACTCCTGCAAATGAATTGCTTGTTGCAGCCTTATCAGGAACAGTTATGTCTATATCAGTCCCTGCTCCATTCATATTTGCTGTACTGTTTTTCAAGAATAACATAGTATTTTTGATGAGCAGTTAAATCTCCATAGTGAGAAGTGAAAGTACTGTTTTCAAAATATCCTAGGATACCTTTATTAGTATAATTAACCGTACCTTTTTGCTTCTACAATACTATTTTTTTCCATATAGAGCTATACCTTTTTTTCTCCTACTGTAATATTAGGCGTTCCAGTATCTCCTTGTGTTAAATTAGTATTTTTCTGCATAGATACCAACTGCTGGTACAACACCAGTTAAAAGTAGTTAAAAGCATCACCTACTGTAATATTTCCATCATTTTTACAGTATTTCTAGCTATATTAGATTGTCCTCTAGTGTAAATTCCAACTGAACCATTACCTAAAAATAATATTTGAATTATTAGTCATAGTTAATGACTTAAAGTTACTTGTATTATTATATGTAGTATCCCCACAACTTCTCCATTTATTGCATAGATACCAACATTATTAGTTGCTCCTGTTACAGATTGAATAGTTCCTCCTGCTGCAGTATTTAATTTTTTTCAGCATTTACTAAATACATTCCTGTTGAACCATTTCCCAAACTTATCTTAGAATTTGCTGTTGTATCTATTTCTAATTTATTAACTGCACCTGTAGCATACTTAGGTGTGTCATCTCTATATATTCCATAAATTCCTGTTGAAGATTCTCCCTAACTTTATATTTCCATCATTCTTAACTCTAGCTGATTCAGCATAGATAGCTGTAGATTTTATAGAATCTTTAAAATTTATAGTTCCATAGTTTGTTATTTCATAATCAGCTTCTTTCCAGCCACCTTCTGTTGTTTGTATATTTGCAGGAGCTGTCGGATTTTTAACTCCTTGAGCCATAAGCCCTATATTTTTCTTCTTTCACAATAGCAAGATGTGCTGGATCAGCTATAGATTTTACTGTTTGTCCATTAGCTAGGTATGTTTCTCCATTAATTACATGAGTTAATACCATCTTAGGTTTTAAATCTTTATTTGTTGTTACTTTAGCTAAACCTTCTTTAAGTCTAATTTCTTCAGCAGCATGACCATTGTTATTAAAGTGCCAAGTACCTACATTAACTACAGCTCCTTTTTCACCATAAACTCCAATACCTGATTTTGTTAAGTTAATAGTAGCAGTTCCACCCTTAAATGTAGAATCTTCAGTGACATAAGCTACTAAACCACCATCTAAATTAATAGTTGGTGAAGCTAATTCTGTTCCACCATTTACATAGAATCCTGTTGATCCTTCTCCAAGATTCATTTGTGTTCCTTCATATTTTATATAACTCTTGTCTGTCCCTTTAGCACTGAAAATACCTACTGCTTTTTTACCTGTTGTTATATTTGCTTTAACAACATAAGGTGCTGTAAGACTAGTTCCTTGTTTTTCACTATAAATTCCAATTGCTGGAGCTACTTTACCTGTTGTTGCATCTACTACTGTATCTCCTACAGTAATTGTTTTATTATATGTAGATATATCTGTACTTCCTTTTAGGTATAGACCTACAATTCCATTTCCACTATCATTACCAGTTGTGAAATTTAAGTTAGGAGAAGTTGCTGTTAATTTAGCTACATCTGATGTAGAGGTTCCTTCTAAGTATACTCCAACTCCGTATCCAGAAACTTTTCCTATAACTGTACTTGTTCCAAAACCTGTATCTTTATTTTTTTAGATAGTAAGCAATATTTTTTTGCAGATTTTTCCTAAATCTATTTCATCTGTAGCAACAGTTGTTGCTTGAGCTCCTTTAGAAAGATATACAGCTATAGATTTAGTTACAACATCTGCCATTGTTACTTTTCCAACTTTAGAAACTGTAGAAGCTGGTGCATAAATTCCTATAGATTCTGTTCCGCCTTTAATTTCTATTTCTTTGTTAGAAGCTGTTAAATTAGCTATTACAGGACCTGTTGTATCATTTTTTTAAGTATATACCCTACAGATTCTTTCTCATTAGTTATTATTTTACCATCATTTTGAGCTGTTAAAGTATTTGTTCCTGTTACTTTAGCATACATTCCAACTGATTTTTCTTTTTCTACCTCTATTGACTTTCCAGCATTATTTTTAAATGTAGTAATGTCTTCTCCATACATTCCAGCAGCTTTGTTACCCGTCATAGTAATAGTTCCATCATTGATAGCTTCACTTCCAGTACCTTTTGCATAGATACCTATACCATCATTTTGTCTCTTTGAAACTATTGCCCCATTGTTTTCAGCTTTAGAACCATCACCTGTTGTATTTGTTGCATTAACTGCTGCTAAGGCAACTTGTGTATTTGTTGTTAATTTATTCGAACTATTAACAGCTACTTCAGAACCCTTTGTAGCTAGTAATGCTATAGTAGATGGTGCTCCATCTCCTTTATCTATTGTTAAGTCTGCATCTAATAGAGCTTTTGCTTTATTATTAGCATAAACTAAACTAGATTTTTTTCTCCCATATTACTTTCAATATTTACTTTTCCATTTCCAAAATTCTTTTTAGTGTAGTTTGTATAGAAGTTCCATCTGAATCTAAATATGCAAAAGTTGATCTTGCTCCTATTGTTATTCCTAAAGTTCCATAGTTTTTTAAAAAGTTTGATTAAAAAGCTATCTTTTTTTAGAAGTATGAATACCTATAGAATCATCTCCAACATATATCTTAGAACCATCATAGAAATTTGCAAGTGCATATCCATCTGAATACACTCCTATATTTCCTGGCTTTGTACTAGCAGAACTTACATTTATTTCTCCATAATGATTAAATGTCATCTCACCTGGAGTTTGATTTTTTTGTTTAAGAACAACAGAGTGAGCTAGTGTTCCACTTGTTATTATTTTTCCTGTGCTAGTATTAGTAAAAGTTCCCTTTTCACCATAGAAACCTAAACTACCTTCATAAGTTGCAGAACCTGGTGCTGCTGGAGAGTTATTACCTGTAACTTCTATTGTTCCATCATTTATACCTGTTCCTTGTAACATAGCATAACCAATAGCTTCTTTCCCCGTTCCTTTTATTTTTGCACCACTATTTATATCAATTTTTCCTGATGCTGCATTAGAAAGAGCTCCAAAGTTCTTTTCACCTTCAATTTTAACTTCTCCTCCACTAACTAAAGTTATACTTCCAGTATTACTATTTCTAAGTCCAAAACTCTCTGTAGAATTATTTCCTAAAGTTATAGCTCCACTTACTTCAACTGTATCAGTTCCTACTTGCTTACCAGTACGTTTATATTTTTGTATTTCCTAATGAATCTGTATAAGGTTGTGAGTGATCTACTATTTCAGTAGTATTTTTCAAGTCCATGGTCATCTTTTCCACCTGCTGTTATAGTTTCTGTTGTAACTCCATTAGCATTAGTAGTATAAGTATATACTCTTCCTTTTACAGGTCTTGTTGCTATTTCTGTATAAACTCCAACAGCACCATCTACTTTATGATTTCCATTTTTATCTGCATAGATTCCTAAAGTAGTTGCTGTACCTATATTTATTGTTCCACCTACTTCAGCAGCTTGTATTGAGTTTAAAAGTCCAACTCCAACAGAACTATCACTTTGCACATTTATTATTCCTGAATTTTTTATAAGACTTTTATTAACTTCTTGTCCTCTACTTGCTATTTGTCCACCTGTAGATGTTGTTACTCCATAATTTGTATATATTTTTGAAGCTACAGGATTACCACTATTATCTTTATTTTTTTAACAGTTAGCATTCCAAAACTTCCAGCACCATTTAATGTTATTGTTTTTTCCCTCTAGGTTATTAGTAACCATCATATTTAATCCTCTTCTATCAGAGGTATTTCCACCTGCATTTGGATTTTTCTGGTCTTAATTGAATTCCTGCACTTTCTTCTGCATTTTAATGTTATTGTTCCTGCATTAATCATTTCTGTTCTTGTATTATTTGTAGAAAGCATCAAAGTTATTGAAACCAAAAGCTACTTGATTTTTTTAATCCCTACACCACCAATTCCATTAATTGTCCCTGCATTGGTTACAACTATATTTGCAACAGTATTTATATCATTATATTTACTATCTGTATTTACTCCATAAGCTATATCATCATAACTAGTGTGAGTTCCTTGAACATCTATACCAACATTTTTTTAGATTTATTTAAATTTATTGTACCTAGATATTTAAAAGGCTTAATTGAAGTATCGTTAGAGTCAATTCCTTCATCAACCATAAAAAGCTCTAGTATCTGCCACTGTTACATCCACATTTGTAGTTACACCATCTAAACCTGTTACTCTACCCCAAGTTGATATATAATTTTTTTGATAGTTTCCACTTGCATCTTTTGTAATCTACAGTTATATTCTTGCCATTTAAATTATAATCTTTATATCCATTTTTATTACCATGAAAATATCTTCCTGAATTTTTGGTCTGTTAAACCACTTGGTGCTAAGATAAAAATCTACTGGATTTACAGGTCCAGGAGTTACACTAATATTTCCAACTTTTTCTACTTTCAATACAGATATAGTTGGATTAAAACTTAAATTAGGATCTCCAGGTATTTCTAATTTTGGTGGATTTGGTAAGTTTACTTTTGGTGCCTCAGTTGGTTTATTTACATTTGGTTTTACAACTGGTGCAGACAATGTAGCTGGAGGTGTCACTGAAACAGGTATATCCAACTTGTTTTTAACTTCTTTTTGGTGAAACATTTGCAAATATTTCTACTTCATTAAGTGGTTCTCTTATCTTTCTAAGTTCAACAAGTCCCCATTTTTCTTTTTACCATTTGTTGATGCATCTATTGAAGTATCTCTTTTTAATTTTGTCACTCCTGCTAATTTTTTTCACTCCTGCTAATGTAGTTGCTGTTTGCCAAGTACTTGTATTTTTTCATTTCCAGGAGTTATAGGATCACCATTGACACTTTTTCCCTGCAATTGTGTCTATAGCATTTCTTTCTTCCCAATTTCCTCTTCTATAAATATTTTTCATAAACATATTTAGGGTGGTTTATCTCCTTTTCCTTTATACATTCCACTCATGCTATTATAAACATAATTTATTCCAAATTGCCAAGATGACCAAGGAGATTTTTACAACATGGTCTCCCTGTTCCGTTAATTGAATCAATTCTAAGTTATAGTTTTTTTCATTAACTTATCATTTTTCTGATTTCACTCTTCTGAACTGTTGTCGCATATCTCCTATCGACGTTGTTATTTCTTGTCTTTGATTTTTGGATAGCTTTATCTGTTGGCGCTGTTGTTACGTCAGCAAAACCAACTATTCCACATAACAAAAAAATACAAACAATGCTTGTTCTGTATATTTAAAAGTCTTTACATCTTTTTAGCAAAGGCTTTTTAAATCTTTTTGCTAATTTTTCTTAAGCTATTCGTCATAATCTTTCACCTCATTTTTCAAATTTTTCATTTTTATTAAGCTTTTTTTAATTTTTTTCTTATTATTTTTCTCCTATAAAACGATAAATTAAACAAAAAGTTAAAAAGTTATATTTTTTTATTATTTAACCCTAACATTTCATAGAAATCCATAATAATTACATTTTAATAATTAATTCATTTTATTATTTTTACAACATTTTTCATAATTATTCCAATGCATTAATATAATTTTTCTTTAGCTTTATCTTAGTGTAACATAAATAAATAAGAAAAATCAATTAATTTTTTTAGCTTTCCTAGCAAATTTCACAATAAAAAGAGCAGTAAAACAAAAGTTCCACTGCCCTTATTTTTTCAAACTATTTCTGAACTCAAACACTTCTTACTAGTAAATCGCTCTAAATCCAATTCCACCTCTAATGTTACTTTCCTTTAGTGTCGTATCCTGCATTTACAGTTACTCCGAATCTAGTGTTGTCTACACCTAAGTTAAAGTCGAATTTACCGTTTCCTCTTCTGTCTTCTTTTTCACTTCTCAATCCATACCAATCAGCATTTGTGTATCTTACTCTTGCCTTGTTTGTTCTGTTTACTTTTCCTAATTCATTTTCGTAAGCAGCTGTTAAGCCAACTGATAATTGTGATTTAACTGCTACTGGTTGAACATATTTGAATTCTAATCCAACTTCTGGTTTAACTGAGAAGTAATTGTTTCCATCTACTTCCAATCTAATTTGTCCTTCGTCTTCTTTAATGTCAGTAAATCTTCCATATTCCATTTTCAATGCTCCGTAAGGTCTCAAATGAGTTTTTTCAGATGTTCTAATATCATATCCTAAATCTGTTTTGAAAGCAGCTCCGTATGAATAATAATCAGATTTTGCGTCAAATGTATCATCTGCAATCCAAAATCTACGTTTCATTTCATTTTTACCTGCGAATATATCTCCTGCAATTGTCCATTGTAATGAACCATTATGATCCATATATGGAGACATTGTTTTTGAAAAATTCCAGCTTTTTAACATAGTTTGATTTTCTCTTGATCTACTTATATCTTTAAGTTTGTAATGATTATTTACAGCTCCTGCATACCATCCTGATTTATTTCCAAGTTTAATTGTTTCATTTTTCATGAACATAAGCTACTCCAGTCGCATTACTTGTGTAATCATAAATTCCAGCAGAATCAGTATTGTATTCATTTCTTATACCAAATACTTTAATTTTTATTATTATCTTTAGTAGGATTTCTCCATTCATTTTGTAAGTAATTAAATTCTTTATCTAATACATTTCCAGTTTCATTAATTCTTTTGTTGCACATTTCCATATTGGTGACCTTTCATTTCATCAATTGCTTGTGCTAAAATATGAGCTTCTCCTTTTCCTAAATCATTCAATTTATTAAATAAATCTTTTTCTCTTCCGCTAGTTTCTACTCCGTATCTTTGTTCCAATCCATCCAAGAAATTGTATGTATTTTTATCTTGAGCGAAAGCTGTATAAGGTATTTTAACTAGATAAACTTTTCCTAAAGCACCTTTTGAATTTTGTGTTGCAGTTGCAAACCATGTCAAACTTCCAGCACTTAATGCAAATTTAGTTCCCGTTCCTGAAGCCGCCATATTTAAAATCATTGAATTATATGGATCAATTATGTTACTACCAACTTCAATTACTTTACTGTCAGTGTATCTAGCTGCTTCATTACCAAATAATAAGCCAACTTTTTGTAATCCTATAAGATTATTAACTCCTACAATTGGATGTGTGTAGTTTACTCCTGATGTATCAATGTACATTCCTAATGAACCAACTTGTTCATTTGTTGGAATACTTCCCAAACCAGTTGCTCCTAAATCAACGATTGTTGTTGCTCCACTTGGAGAAGTAACTGATACTGCACTTGGTGTACTAGTTTTTGCATTTGTATCAACATAAGTTGGTGTTACAACTGAACCATTTATTTTAATTGTAGCTGAAGTTGCTCCTACTGGTGCTATAATTTCTATTCCTGCTACTGTTTTACCTGTAGGACTTCCAGATTTTCTTACAACTCCTTCGGCTCCACCAGTATTTGTAACAGTTCCTGTTGTCCCTCCACTAGTTTCATTTGAGAAAGTTCCTGTTGAACCAAGATATCCAGCTTTATTATTAGGCCCATCTACAATAATTTGTCCATAGTTTTTAATTACTCCACCACCTGTGGCAACTACACCTAAAATACCGTCATTATTTGCTGTTGGAACTGTTTTAATAATTCCCCAGTTTTCTCCTACTGCGTTATTATCAACATACATTCCTTTTGTATTTTTTCCGCTTAATTCAATTGTACCATTATTTATTGCTTTTGAACCACTTCCTGAAGCAAACATTCCAATTCCTTCATCAAGAGCCACTTTTATTGTTCCATCATTTATAATTGTTCCATTAGAAGTAGCCATTCCCATTCCATATTCTGGAACTGGAGTTGCTGATAAATTACTTCCACTTACTGTAATTGTTTTACCTGCAGCATTTCTAGCAGTTCCTCCATCAATTGCATAAATTGCTACACTTCCTGTTCCTCTTCCAAAATCAATATCTGCATTATTTGTTACTGTTCCTGCAGAATAAATTCCATAATTGTTATTTCCTGTTGAAGTTAATGGAACATTATTTGTTACTGTTATATCTTTATTATTTGAATAAATAAATTTCGCTTCATTTCCTAATGTTGCAGTTCCATTTGTAGTCAAGTTTGTTGTTCCTGTATTTTTTTAATTACATAACCAAATGAAGAATCTCCAATTGTCATATTCGTATCAGCATTTATCGTTCTTCCTGCTGTTCCAGTAGTAAATACTCCAACCGCTTTATTCGCTCCAACATTTATTTTAGAACCTGAATTCAATGTAATATTTCCTTCTGTCGAATAAATTCCAACACCTTCATTTCCAACTTTAATTTCTCCAGTCGAACCATGAGTTACCGTCTTACCAAAAATACCATAATTTTTATTTCCACCAATAATCTTACCATTATTCGTAATATCTGTAGCAACATCATCAGTGTAAATTCCAACACTTGGAATTGAACCTGTCGAAGTCGCCAAATTAATTTCTCCATTGTTTATTAATGATGAACTATTATTTGCAAACATTCCAACTTGTTCTTGTCCTGTCATATTAATTTTTGCATTTGTATCATTTGTTAACGTTGCTTTATCTCCTATCATTCCAATAGATTTATCTCCTGATAAAGTTAACACTCCGTTTCCTGTATTTGTTCCAGTAGCAGTAGCTTTTGTTCCTGAAGCATTATTATTTTTCACATAAATTCCATAAGATGTAGTTCCATCCAATGTAACATTACCTTTATTTACAACTTTAATCTTTCCTTCACCAGTTTTTCCTCCAAATTCATTCACTTTTGGTGCTCCAGTAGTTGCATCTTCCCTATATGCCAATCCTAATAGCCCAATTGAACTGTTACCACCAACATTTACAGTTCCTTCGTTATTTACTTCAGAACCGTTTACTGCGTAAATTCCTACTGCACTGTCATTGTGAGGATTTGTTGTTAACTGCTCAACATTTATTGTAGACGATGCATTTGTATTCACTTTTCCATAGTTTATGAATAATCCAACTGCTCCGCTTCCTGCGTCTGTTCTGTCTGCTGAAACTGAAGACCCTGCCGCAAGATTTATTTGAGTCTCATTATTTGAAGCCGCTGAACTGCTTGAACTCATATCAAGTCCTACAACACCCTTCATACCTGCTGCTGTTAAATCTGAAGAACTTAAATGTGCTGTTACATTTTTTCCTGCCTGTAAATTTAAAACTGCACGTTGAACTAAATATCTTTTAACAAATTTAAATGAATCTGTTGTTTCGTTAGCAATATTAGTAGCCAAACTTTTATCAATATCTGTATTAATATTATAGTTTGCAATTCCATCTACAAATGCTTTTTTTATAATCAGTATATGTTGTTGTTCCATCTTCTCCATTTATAACTTGAATTCCTGAAGCAGTAATACCTAAATCTGTATCTATAGACGTTAAAGTTAACTGTTCCTTTATTTTTAAACTCAAATGGAATAGCATCATTTGACATAACAACTATTTTTTTGTATTTGAATTTGTTGTTATATCACTTAAAGAAGATCCTTGTACTCCTATCGCTTTTTCCTCTTAAAAACAACTGTACTTCCTTGCAAGTCAATTTTTTCCATTATGTCCACTATAAATGGAATAACCATTTCCCTTATAATCTAAAATCGAATTTTTTAAATCTATATTACTTGAAGAACCATCACTATATGCACCGACTAATCCATCTGATAATTTTACAAAACTATTTTCTGCCTCAATCTGTCCTCCACCTGTAGCATAAAATCCAACTCCATTGTTTCCAGAAATTTTTAATTTAGGAGTTCCTATTGATGCATCAGTTACAACAGTTACTCCTGATGCATTTACAGTAGCAGATGGTTGTGCAACAGCATTTTCTGTTATAGTTACTTTCCCTCCATTTTTTGCATAATACAGCACTGCATCAGAACCGACAACTTCTCCAGTAGCACCTTTATCCAATATTACTGTCGATCCAGCTACTTCAGAATAAGCCAAAGTGAACCCATTTCCACTAACTGATGTTGAAGATAAAGGCAACGAATTATTTACTTTTAATGTTCCTCCACTTTTTGCAGCAAACAATATCGCATTTTTTCCACTAACCTTAAAAATTATTATCTATATTATTATAAACTAAATTATTATCTGCACTTCCATCTGAAAGATACCCTATATTATCTTCTCCACCAATAGTTATCCCACTAGCAGCTGAATCATTAAATGTAGCTTAGCTCGCCCTGCTCTAAGAGCTATTGAATTTTTTTAGAATTATTCTCTAAATTCACATTATAATTATTTATATCTAAATTTGAAAATCCACTATTGTAATTTGTAAAAATCAAAATTTAGTCCAACTGAATTTTTGAACTTTTGTCAAATCTCCTTTTGTATCACCATAAACAGCATCTTGTGAAGTTAAAGATGATCCTCCAATTTGAATATTAAATTTTGAATTTAAAAAAATTATTTGAGCTAGTATTTGGTTCAGACAAAAAACTTGCTCCTACTGATTCGTCTCCATATATTTCAATTGGTGTATTAAGCTTAATATCTGCATGTGCCATTTGTTCACTAGTAGCAGTATTAGCAGTAGCTATCCCTAAACTATTTTTTCCAAATAGTTGCATTTTACCATTGTTAATTGAACTTCTTGTTATTCCTTGCCTATTACCTGCACTGTATACCCAACCTACACTTTTTCGGTGCATAGAAAATTACACTTCCGTCAAGACCATTTTCTATTTTATCACCTTCTGAAGTTCCATAAGAATAAGCTCCAAATACATGCTTTTCTGGTGTTCCCCCACCCAATGTTGTACCTAAAGCGTCAACAAATGTCCCGTTTTGTGCATAACCTACTATATTCCCGCTATTTACAAAAGTTATACCACCTGTACTATTTACATTATCTATATTTACTACTGCTATATTATTTCCATAAATATTAGTATTCGCTTTATGTATTAATTTAGCTTCAGCATTTCCTGAAGCTGATGGATTCCCCATATAATAAATTGAATTTAAGTCCCCACCACTACTATTATTACCTACTACGTTAACTGTCATTGTATTGGGCAATGTAATCACTTTTCCACTTAATGCGTAAAAGGCCGCTGTGGCATTACTATCTCCTGCATCAGAAGCTGGTAAATGTGGAACAGGTGTCGTTCCTCCAGTAGGGGTTGAAGGGGTATATGCTCCATTCTCGGTAGCACCACTAAAATTATATTTAAGAGGATTTCCTACTCCGCTAAAATAGTTATTAAATGTTCCTGACAGCACTTCTACTTGAGCAATTAAAGCGTTGTTTTCCAAAGGATTATTTACATTATAACCCCAGTTCCAGCTGGGAGGATCCTGATACGCAACCCTAATTGGAGGTGCTGAAGGAACCTGACTAATATTAACATTTTTAGTATTAATAACAGGCTGTGTTACCATCAATGGATCAAACGGAGGCAATCCCCCACTAGGCGTAGTAGGCACAAAAGTAGGTACTGGCTTATCTATTGCTAACGTTCTCAATGAAGCATCCACTTGAATTTCTACTGGTCTTTCCATTGCATTTCCTAATCCTATTGAAGTTGTTCCATATTTCCCTTCTGTTGCTTGGTAATTGTATTTACCTAATCCAGCGTTTCTTTTATACTTGACATTGCCAGTTTTGTCTCCATGACCTTTATACGTTCCTTTCCATTCATTTAAGAACGTATTGGTTCCATATTGCCATGATTTCCAAGGTGATTTAACTACGTGGTCTCCTTGTTCCATTAATTGAATCAATTCTAAGTTATAGTTTTTCATTAACTTATCATTTTCTGATTTCACTTTTCTGAACTGCTGTCTCATATCTCCTATCGACGTTGTTATTTCTTGTCTTTGATTTTGAATAGCTTTATCTGTTGGTGCTGTTGTTACATCAGCAAAACCAACTATTCCACATAACAAAAAAATACAAACAATGCTTGTTCTGTATATTTAAAGTCTTTACATCTTTTTAGCAAAAGGCTTTTTAAATCTTTTTGCTAATTTTTCTTAGGCTATTTGTCATAATCTTTCACCTCATTTATCAAATTTTTCATTTTTTTATTATTATTTTTTTCCCTATGAAACGATAAATTAAACAAAAAGTTAAGAAGAAAAGTTATATTTTTTTATTATTTAACCTAACATTTCATAGAAATCCATAATAATTGCATTTTAATGATTAATTCATTTTAGTATTTTACAACATTCCCATAATTATTCCAATGAATTAATATAATTTACTTTAGCTTTATCTTAGTGTAACATATCAATTAATTTTTTTGACGTTTTTTTACCAACTTTTATAATAAAAAAATATTGAAGAAAAGAAAAAGTTTCAAATTTATAAAAAAATATGTTAAAATTATCAAATAGAGTTTTTTTATTCATTGAAAAAAATGAAGTTTACGCTTTTTAAAATAAAAATAAATAATAGATAATCAAAATATTATCAGAAAGGAAAAAAATTATGTTATTCAAAAAAACAATCAACGGAAGAACGCCGTAACATGATTTTTAAACAGGGAATATCCTAAGTACACTTTTATTTTTATCAATTCCTACACTTATGGTTGGGATAATTCAAGCACTTATTCCTTTGTCAGATGGACTTTTTCTGAATAATTTGGGAGGAGTGCTTGTTGCGAGTTCAGTTTCATTTAGTCAGCCGATTTTAAATATTATGATTGCATTGTCGCAAGGACTTGGTGTTGCTGCTATGGCTATGATTGGGAACCTTTATGGTCGTGGAATTATTCGTGCAGTAAAAGAAACGACGCTTCAAATTTTTGTCTTTAGTTTTTTTGGTTGGTTTAGGATTGATTCCTGTCTGTATTTTTTTCTAGCATTTTTTTCATAGCTAAATTTACGACACCTGAGATAAAACAGTACGTGTTTATCTATATTTCTCTTTACTCGTTAGTCATTCCATTCAATTTTCTTGCTTCAATTTATAATGCGGCAAAAAATTCTGTTGGACGACCAGAAGTGCCATTTATTAGGGTTTTCATTCTATTAATTTTTAAAAATAATTTTTCAATACAATTTTTCTTGTATTTTTTTAAGAATGGGAATTGTTGGAGCTGTTTTAGCAACACTTTGTTCATACATTGTCGTTACAATTTGGATGTATCACGATTTATTCATAAAAAAAGACGAAATGCGATTGGAATTAAAAAAATATAGATTTATTGCACCAATTGTAAAAAAATTATTACGAATTGGATTTCCATCAATGATTAGCTACATGTTAATTTATTTAGGATTTTTTTCCTAATTAATAAAGAAGTTGAACATTACGGAGCCGTTGCATTAAATGCTCAAGGAATTGCCTCAAACATTAATTCCATTTGTTTTTATTTTACCAGCTTCAATCGGAACAACCGTAACAAAGCATGAGTTAGTATGAATTTAGGTATTGGAAACATTGAAAAAAATCAAAAAAAATATTTTATTGCGGAATTACTACAAGTATCGTCATCGCTTTATTTATTATTGCATCAACACTACCTTTTTTTCAAATGTTTTTACGCTTTCATTTACAAGAGAAAAAGCCGTTTTTAGACATTGCTAACAGAGCATTGAATATTTACACATATTCCGTTATCGGATTTGGAATTTTCTGTGTCTGTCAAGGAGTTTTTCATCGCTCTTGCCCGTACAAAAGTTCCAATGTTTATGTCAATTTTAAGAATTTGGTTTTTTTAGATATTTATTTATCTTATTCACAAAAATCAACTTTAGGACTTTATTCAGTTTTCTGGGAAATTTATTTTTCAAACCTTTTAGCTGGAACAGTATTTTTTTCATATTAGTTCTAAACATTGACTGGAATAAAAAAATTATTCTTAATAAATCTAATAAAAAAATGTACTTTTGAAATTTTTCACAGTTAATTTCTCGAGTACATTTTATTTTATCATTTTATTTCAATTAATTTTCACAAATCCTTAATTCTCTACAAAAAGCAGGAGCCAAAACTCCCACTACTTTATTTATAGTTTAATTTTTTTCAGCTATTTCAGAATTTCTTAAAACTCTGTTTAAGTAATTTTTCTAATTCTATAATTTCTTCATCTTTAAAATCTTTAAAAATTTCTGATACTAAACCTTCTACTATATTCTGAATCTTACCACAACCAAGCCTTATTTTATTTAAACTCAATTGTTTTTAAAGATTGTCGTTCACATAAGTTCGTTACTTCTCATGCAGTTCTCTCAATATTCTTATTCCTTAATTTGTTAAAGAAACAAGAATATCTTGAACTTTTAATATTTCTATTAAGCACAGACTATATCTTATCCTACGGCTTTTACCCGTTTAGGTCTACCCACTTCCACCAACTTTGGTGTACTTCCCTCAAGAGGAATAGTCGTTGAACTTTACTTTTTCAGTCTTAGCTGCTGATCTTCCATTACTCTAGCACTTAGGATTTAACCTTATACCATCTAGTTTGTTTTTTTCTGCTTTCGCACATTCACACCTACATCTCAAAATATTTTTTAAGATATTATGTTGTAGTCAAACTAGCTTTTAGGATTTTTCCAGCAATTCGAGTAGTATTGGATGGCTCTCATATCCATCTCTACGCATATATTTCTATATACGCTGACTAAATTTTTTTAATCAAATTTCTTTTTTTCAATCTCTTAGACTTTCTTGTCAAACTTACAATCGTCTTTCTTCTATCATTCTCATCTACTTCTTTCATAATCAAACCAACTATCTTCCATCCGATTCAGCATTGTTGTTAACGTATTTAATGCCAATCCTGATTTTTTGAGAAATTTCTTTATTACTGATACTTCCTTCTTCCCAAAGAACTTCTAAAATCCTACTTTTGCTCAGCATTGTAGTCCTTCACATTTTCTTTAATCAAAGCCTTATTCAAAAAGTCTTCCATGTACTTGTTTTATTTTATTTATATATAAATTACAACGATGTCTCATATACTAATACTTTTCGATTTATAATTAAAACAAATTAAAAAGACAAATGTGTTTTTCTTGATTTGAGTAGAGAATAAAATGTATATTTTGCTATTAAATCTTAACTTGTTTTTTTATGTGACTTTCTAAATCGAATCTTTCTCCTTTCACGTAATCTTCATTGATCAAAATTTTTGTTTTTTTCATTGTTTTTTTAACTTGAAATAACATTATTAACTAATGTTTACTCAACAAAAACAAAGCAAAAGTGTGTAAACTAAATAAGAAACGAACCTCCTTTAGAATTGTTGGCTCATTTCTTATTTTTTTCTTTAGCTTATTTCTTAATCCTTTTTACTATTCAACTGTTACTGATTTTTGCCAAGTTTCTTGGTTTATCAACATCATTACCTTTTTAATTTTTGATAAGTAATATGCTAATAATTGGTGAATAATAATTGATAAAAATCCTGTATACTCATCTTCAACAGCAGGTATATAAAACACTTCATCGGCTACTTCTTCCACTATTGTATTACCTTCTTTAGCTATTGCAATTACATAAGCTCCTCTTGCAGCTACTTCTTTTTATATTTGAAACTGATTTATCAAATAAGTCTGATTGAGTAACATTAATTACTACTGGTACTCCCTCATCAATTAATGCAATTGTTCCGTGTTTTAATTCTCCTGATGCAAAGGCTTCTGAATGAATATAAGAAATTTCTTTAGATTTTTAAAGCCCCTTCTACTGCTATCATATAATCTAAACCTCTTCCTAAATAGAAGATACTATGTTGATCCAATATTTTAGCTGCAGCTTTTTTTCAACATTTTTCTGAATGCTCCAATACTTTTTCAACATGTTCTTTTAAATTATACAATGAATTAATATCATGCTCATATTCTTCTCTTGTTATTTTTATTAAATTTATAAGCCATATCGATTGCCAATAAGTATAAAATCATCATTTGAGTACTGTATGCTTTAGTTGAAGCAACGGCTATTTCAGGTCCTGCCCATGTATAAATTACATGATCAGCTTCTCTAGCTATTGACGATCCAACAACATTTGTTATAGCCACAATTTTTCGCACCATGTCTCTTACCTTCTTTCATAGCTTCCAACGTATCCAATGTTTCACCTGATTGACTTAAAACAATAATCAATGTTTTGTCATCAATCACTGGATTTCTATATCTAAACTCAGATGCTACTTCTACATCTACTTTTTATTCTAGTTTTTTTCTCAATAATATATTTTCCAACTAATCCAGCATGATAAGCAGTTCCACAAGCTACAATATAAATGCTTCTAACGCCTTCTAAGTATTCTTTTTGTCAATCCTGCATCATCAAAAATTAATATTTTTATTTTCGTCTACTCTACTATTTAAAGTTTCCATTAAAACTTTTGGTTGTTCGTAAATTTCTTTTTCCATGAAATATTCGTAACCACCTTTTGAAGCTGCTTCCATATCCCATTCAACATGTGTAACATCTCTAGAAACTTCATTTCCTTCTGTATCCATTATTTTTTTACTGAATCTTTTTATTTCAACAATTTCATTATTTTTCAATCAAATAAACATCTCGTATATTTTTAATATAGCTGGAATATCAGAAGCAATAAAATTTTTCACCTTTTTCCTAAACCTACGATTAATGGACTTTCTTTTCTAGCCGCTATAATTCTATCTGGCTCTGAAATAGACATCATTCCTAAAAGCGTAAGCTCCTTTAATAATTTTTCAATGATTTTTTTACGGCTTCTAACAAGTCTCCTTCGTATAAGCTATCCAACAAGTGAGCTACAACTTCTGTATCTGTTTCTGAAATAAATTCATACCCTTTAGCTTGTAAATCTTTTTTCAATTCCAAATAATTTTCAATAATTCCATTATGCACAACAACTAAAGTTTTATCTTTATTAAAATGTGGATGCGAATTTACATCAGATGGTTTTTCCGTGAGTTGCCCATCTTGTATGTCCTATTCCACTATGACCTTTTTAAAGGATGTCTTTTAAAAGCATCTTCCAAATTTTGTAATCTTCCTACTTTTTTTACAATTTCAAAACGATCTTTCCTGTATTTACAGCTATTCCCGCTGAATCATATCCTCTATACTCTAATTTTTTTCCAATCCATCAATTACAAAATCTTGCGCATTTTGTGAACCGATATATCCTACTATTCCGCACATATTCTCTCCTTTTCAAATATTAATTTTTTTATCTGAAAAAAACAATCACTATAATACTTTTTGTGCTATAATTTCTTAATAGTTTTGTGTATTATTAAGGTTGTGATAACCTAAAAGACATCCGCCGAATTTTTCGATAACTCTTTTTCCTCGTCATCTTATATTTAATATAATTTTTTATATTTAAAATTAAGATCTGGCGCTTTTAATTTTTTTATTTTTTTCAGACTTTTTCACTTTATATTATACAATAAAAATTAAATATGGTCAAATTTTATGAAAAAAACAATCTTTATCATAAAAAAACATGACCATATTTCAAATAATTTAATTTACTTTTTTTATTTTTGTTTATTTTTTTCTTCAGCATATTTTTTTGTTAATTCTTCTACTTTTGTAATCTTCTGCAATTTTGTTGATTAAATTATTTCTTTCATTGATTGCTTTATTGTTAATTAATCCATTTCCAATTTGTTGGTAAAGCATCGTTAGGGTGTAATATTTCCTAATTTACCTTTTTTTCATTTTCATAAATTTCAATGATTTCTTCTTGAGTTACTGTTACAGTTTTTCTAATTTGTAAATCTAAATAGAAATTGATGTAAACATTGTTTTCGATAGTTTCGATATCTTCTTTATTTTTTTCCAGAAGTCTCCTTTATTCATTTCTTCTGAAATAACTTTACTAATGATAATAGTTTTGATTACTTCTGAATTTCCTTTTGAGAAAATGATTTCTTTTTTTAGTGATTTCTACTGAATTAGCCATTTCATCTACTAATTTTGAAATTTCATCTCCTTCTAAAACTGCAACTTGTTGATTTAATAAATCTCTTTGGATTCTTTCTCTTGCTTGAGAAAAAGGAATGTTTTGTGCATCAAAACTAGCTTTGTTTTTCTGTATAAATTTTTGTAATATCATTTTTCATTGATTGAAATTTTTATCTTCGATAGATTTAGCAATGAAATATTTACATTTTTCATTTGTGAAGAAATAATCAAATTCTTCTTTTTCTTCATCAGTGAATTTATATTTTTTTGCTTCTTCTAAGATTGCTTTATTAACTAATAAATTTCTAATTTCGTCTTCATTTAATCCTTCTCTTTCTTTTTTTGTTAAAGTTAATTCTTTAACTGCTTCTTTCACTTCTTTTTTTCATTTTTAGACATTATATTATTCTCCTTATTTTTCTTTATTTAATTAATTATCTTGTCTATTTTTACAATATTTTTTTCGAAAAAAATTTCAATAGATTTTTTATTAAATTTTTGTTTTATTTTTTTCTTTTACTTAATTTATTATTAGCTTCTAAGTCAATATTTATATATCTTTTAGGCTATATTAATTTTTTTACAATTCTAACAATATTTTCTTCAATTCATTCATTTTTATCTCTTAATTTAATCGCTTCCTCAAAATTAAGTTCTTCTGCCAATTTTTTGAATCTTTTTATTAAGTGATTTAATTTCTTTTTCAATTTCAAATTGACTTCTATATTCTTTTTTTAGCCTTATTAATTTTATCTTTTTGTTCAATTTCGTAATCTACAAGCGATTCTTCTATTTGTCTTTCAACAGTTTTTGGATTTATATTATGCTCTTTATTGTATTTTTTTCTTGGATTTCACGCCGTCTGTTAACCCTCATCAATTGCTTCTTGCATCGAACCTGTCATTCTATCAGCATACAAAATAACCTGTCCATGTGCATTTCTTGCAGCTCTACCCATCGTTTGAATCAATGATCTTCTAGAACGTAAATATCCCTCTTTATCAGCTTCTAAAATTGCTACAAGCGAAACTTCAGGAATATCAAGGCCCTCTCTCAAAAGGTTTATTCCAACCAAAACATTGAATACTCCTTTTCTCAAATCCCTTATAATTTCCGTTCTTTCAAGCGTATCAATATCCGAGTGCATATTTTTACCTTTATCCCAAATTCCAAATAATAATCTGTTAACTCTTCAGCCATTTTTCTTCGTTAATGTCGTTACAAGGACCCGTTCTCTTCGATTTGTTCTCTCTTTTATTTCATCCATCAAATCGTCAATCTGATTTTTAGTTTCCCTAATTTCAATATCTGGCTCCACAATTCCAGTCGGTCTAACCAATTGCTCAACAATTTCTCCATTAGAATGTTCCAATTCATAATCACTTGGAGTTGCAGAAACATAAACTACTTGTGGTATTTTCCCAAAAAACTCTTCAAATTTCAATGGTCTGTTATCGTACGCACTTGGTAGCCTAAATCCGTTGTCAATCAATGATTGCTTTCTTGCTCTATCCCCTTTGTACATCCCATTTATTTGTGGCACAGAAATATGCGATTCATCAAGAAATACAACCAAATCATCAGGAAAATAATCAATCAACGTATCTGGTGCCTCTCCTTCAGATTTCCCAGTCAGATATCTAGAATAATTCTCAATTCCCTTACAATAACCAATTTCATTAATCATTTCCAAATCGTATTCTGTTCGCTGTTTTATTCTTTGCGCTTCCAACAATTGTCCATTTTTTTGAAAAAAATGAACCCTTTCTTCCATTTCTTTTTTTATTTGAGAAAATATTTTTTCAGTATCTTCAGTCGATAAATAGTGTGTCGCTGGCATTATTGTCACTCTTTTTATCATCTTAATTTTTTTGCCCTGTAAGCGTATTTATCTCAGAAATACTTTCTAAATCATCTCCAAAAAACTCAAATCTATATCCTGTATCTAAATACGATGGATGCAAATCAATAATATCACCTTTCACTCTAAATTTCCCACGCTCAAAAGCTATATCATTTCTCTCATATCTCAATAAAATCAATTTTTTTATCAGCTCATTCCTATCAATACCATTTGTTTCAACATCAATCGGTATTGATTTTTTTCCTTATACGCTTCTGGCGATCCCAATCCATAAATAGCCGAAACTGACGCTACAATAATTACATCTCTTCTGTTTAAAAGTGCCGCCGTTGCCGCATGTCGCAGTTTATCAATTTCATCATTAATTGAAGAATCTTTTTCAATATATGTGTCAGTTTGCATAATGTAGGCTTCTGGCTGGTAATAATCATAATATGAAACGAAATATTCTACTGCATTTTTCTGGAAAAAAATTGTTTTATATTCATTATACAACTGTGCAGCCAAAGTTTTGTTTGGAGCCATTATTAATGCTGGTCTATTTACTCTTTCAATAACATTTGCAATAGTAAAAGTTTTTCCAGAACCTGTAACTCCTAACAAAATTTGATCCGAAATCCCATTTTCTAGATTTTCGACAATTTTTTCAATTGCTTCAGGTTGATCTCCAGTTGGTTTTAAATTTTTGAATGTATCTTAAAATCCATATTCATCATCTCTTTTCCTCTAAGATACTATTTCACCTTTTGAATGTAATCATAAGTATCTTGCATTTCTTTTTTTACAGCTGTATCATCAGAATCTTTCGATTTTTTAGCTAAATCTAATCCTTTAATTACCCATTTTTCAGCAGTTTCATAATCTCCCAATTCAATATACGTAGTAGCTAAGTTACTATATCCCCATAAATATCCTTTTTTTGTGCAGAAGCTTGATACCATTTTAATGCTTCTTTTTGATTTCCTTCATTATCTGCCATTAATCCTAAATGATTTTTCAGAAAAATCCATCTTTTTTTCAGTTTTTTTAGTGCTTTAAAATACCACTCTCTTGCATTTTTATAATCTTCCAAATTTTTCATATGCCGCTGCTATCCAAGTATAATTTCTAGGATTATCTGCTACTTTTTTCATACTCTTTATAATATTTTTATTGCTTTTTCGTAATCTTTCAATTGAGAATAATTATCTGCCAAATTTGAAATTGCTGTCAAGTTCCCATTTTTCAATAGCTTTTTAAATACCATTTTTTTCTGCTTCCTTGTAATTATTTTTCGTTAGCATACAAAACTCCTAATTTATTCAAATAATCAGCATTATTAGGAAACTCTTTTACATATCTTGAAACTAAAGATATCGTTTTTTTATTGTCATTCTTATCATACGCTTCATCTATTTGTTTTTTTCCAAACTTATTTTTTTCTTCTCTCGTCATAGCCGAAAAAAACCTTGTATTCCTAATCCTAAATTTGCCACTAATAATAATAAAATCAAATATTTTTTTCATATTTTTCCCCTTTCTGTTTTTTTATTCTTGAGAATCTTTTACATCTTTTTATCATTTCTTTTATTTCTTCCATTTTTTTCAGTATCTTTATCTTTTTCTCGCTGTTTCATAGGCTTTTTTTCCAACCATTTTAACGATTCTTTTTTATCATTTAGTTCATAATAAAGTGATCCCAAATTTGCTTGAGCTCCTGAATTTCCTTTATCTGAAGATTTTTAAAAACCATTTTTTTGAGCTTCTTTTTGATTTCCTTCCCCCAATAAATCATTCCCAGAACATTTTTCTGACGCCCCTATTTTTATCATAAGCATATGACTGCAACAAATATTTTTTTGCTTCTTCATAATTTTTCTGCCTGAAAATTAACAATTCCTAAAAAAATTCCCTTTTCCTCATCTGTAGATCTGTAAAATTCTTTATCATCAACTTGTTTTAACCATTTTAACGTTTCATCATAATAATTTTCTGAAAAATAGATCACTCCGATTAATAATCTCACATCATATTTTTCACCATTTTCAGCAAAAAAAGGATATTTTTTTCTGTAATTCTACAACTTCGTTAAATTCTTTTTTTCCGCTTCACTTTTTTCTTCCCATTTCCTCATATGCAAAACCAAGTATCACTTTATAAATAATTTTTTTGAAGGGTCTTCAGCTATTTTTCTTTTTTTAATGTTGATATAGCTTTTTGAGAGTTCCCCTATCAAAGTCCTTTGATACTTGCTCCAAAAATTTTATCAATTTCTTTTTGAATCTAAAGACATTTTTTTGTGCTCCAAAAGTTAAGTTAGATAAAATCAATAAAAAAATATTAATATTTTTTTCATTCAAACACCATCCTCTTATATAATCTATTTTTTTAGTTCTGAATACTTTTTGGACTTCTTTTATAAACTGTTTCTTCCACTTTCAATTTCAAATTAACGACACATGCAATTACGAAAAAAATAGTCTGACAAACGATTGATGTATACCAAACCAATCTCATTTACAGTCTCACCCTCATCAATTAATGCCACCATTTTTCTCTCTAATCTCCTTGTTGCCGTTCTGACCATATGAAGAAAACTTGAAACTTTACTTCCTCCAGGAATTATGAAATGTTCCATTTTAGGTAAAATTGAAATGTATTCGTCTATTCTTTGCTCAAGATACTTAACGTCTTCTTCTTTCTGCTTGTAAGGTCTCAATTCTCTTGGAGTCGCCAAATCACTTCCACAATCAAAAAGTTGTTGCTGAATTTCCTCACACTCTTTTCTAATATCGTCCAAAATCTCATTTTCTCGCATTTCTGCAACAACTACTGCAAGCAAAGAACAAACCTCATCTGCAGTCCCACAAGCTTCTATTCTTTTATGCGTTTTTTTTACTTTATCGCCACCATACAATTTTGTGAATCCTTTATCTCCATACTTTGTATATATTTTCCTGAACCTCCCACGACTAAAGTCGTAGGGTTCTAAAATCTTTAAAAATATTCAAAAATTTTCTAAGAAGTTTGATAGCTTTACACTACCCTTATTCTTTTAGGCGTATTCAGCTCACCTCTATTGTATAGGACACTTAAGTCCACAACTTTACTTTTTTTCTTAATATATTTAATGCTCCGTTACAATCTGCATTTAATTGACAGCCTTTACTTGTTTGATATAGTCCTCTTTTTTTATCCTTTTTTTCCACTGAATATATATTCTTGCGGATTCTCTTTATCATATACCGAATTTCATCTCCATCAAAGAAACTTGCTTTTGATGTATAACTCTCTTCTTGTAGTCTAAATTCTATTCCATATAGTTTACATAGATATATTAATTTATCTCTTAATTTTTCCATACGGTATATTTACAAAATTTTGATTATTTATACTCCCTATATTTGATTTTCTTTGAAAAATTCTCGTTATATCCTAGAACTATTCTTCCTATATCATTATTAAGACAATAATTTATAATTATTCTTGCTGCTTTTGAAAGATAATCTTCTATACGATTATTTCTCTTTTTTAGCTATTCGCTTTTTGTCTTAATGTTGTCCGCTTAATCTTTTGCTTATCTTTAATGCTTTTGCAATTTTGCATTTGTCTTATTATAGTATTGATTTATTGATTTTAATTTTCTACCATCTATTATGAATGATGCTCCATTATTAGTTATACAAGTGCAAAGATTGTCTATACCTAAATCAATCCCTAGTGCATTGTTTTTCATTTAATTCCCTTTGAACTTCTTCTACTTCATAAATGTATTGAATTTCAAAGTACCTAGAATATTGTTTTGGTATTATTCTAATCTCTTTTTATTTTCTTGTCTTTTTAATACTGGTGGTAGCTTAATTTTAACTTCCTGATGAGTTTTTCTTAAACGAATTTGAATAAGGAACTATCAGAATATCATCTTTTAATCTTACAAAACCTATAACAAGAGTTGTAAATCCATCTTTAGCAAGATATTTAGGTAATTTTATTTTCTTATTATCGTATTGACCATTCTTAGCAAGTTTTAAAAAGTCCAAAAAAATGATTTGAAGCTTCCGTCTACTTCTTTTAGAATTTGTTGAGCCATATTAGAATTTAACTTCTTATAGTTCTCACTATTTTTTTAAGCATTTTATAGTTTTTCATTATAACTTAAATACTTTTTCTTATTAAAATAGTATTGTCTAATATTATATATAGCTTCATTAGTTAAGTTCTTGGCTATATGAGATAAATATTTTTAAATTCCTAAACTCTTTTTTTACTAAGATGTTTTTACTTGTTGTTTTAATGTTAAATACATAGATATCACCTCCTTTTCATCAGAGATATTATACCATGTATTCTACATTTTATCTGTCAAAAAAGTAATATTTTTTATTTATTTTTAAAGTTTTTAAAACCCCACAACAGTGGGAAGCGTCGTTCACATAAGTGCGCTACTACTTATGCAGTTCTCATGGCATATACACTCCTTAATAAATTAAGGAGATTAGCCTTGAACTTCTTGTTATCTCTAACAAGCACAGACTATATCTTATCCCTATCCTATTTCAAGGACTTAGGCGAAACCACTTCCAATACCAATCGCTTGTATTGTACTCCCCTCACGAGGGATAGTCGTTGAACTTTCCTTTTCAGGCTTAGCTGCTGATTGTCTATTATCATAATGTTTAGGATTTAACCTTGCATCATCTAGTATATTTTTTCTGCTTTCGCTACCTTCACACTTATACCATATTTGAACGAAGGTATTATGTTGTGGTCATACTAGCTTTAAGAGTTCCCAGCAATTCAGTTTCTTTGTTGCACGGTTTTGCTCCGTGTCTACATACAAGTTTCCCTATATGCTTACTAAAATTTTCGTGCAATTCATCTCACGACTAAAGTTGCGAGTGTTCTTGCACTATTTAATAAACTCTCCCTCTATAATTTTTCCAAAAAAATTTTTTTATAAAATAATTAAACTAACTATTCTTGCTTTTATAAGTTGAAAAAAATTTCACTATATTTTTTTCACTATATTTTTTTAAAAGAAGAAAAATTGCTCCAAAATAGATTTTAACCATCTTGAAACAATTTTTCCAATCTACAAATATTATTAAATTTCATTGAATAAAAAAATTTAATTACATCATTCCTAAATAAGCGGCACCTAAAAATTCCTGCATCATTTCCTAAACTAGCTGCAACAATTTTTTTAGATTTTTCTGTTGTTGAAGGAATGCGTATTTTTTTCAATCTTTCTTTAACTTTGTCGAATAAAAATATCTCCAGCTAAAGAAACTCCACCACCAACTACTACTATTTCAGGGTCTAAAACATTAAGTAAATTTCCGATTCCCAAAAGCAATATAATCTGCTTCATAATCTACTAAATCCAATGCAAATGCATCTCCTTCTTTGGCAACATCAAAAAAATATCTTTTGCTTCCAAATCTCTACCTATTACTTGTTCATACAATCCATTAGTTTTGTTAACTGCCAATCTACTTTGAGCTTCTCTTATCAATCCTGTCGCTGATGCATATGCTTCCCAACATCCTTTTTTTGTCCCACATCCACAAAGTTTTTCCATCTCTTTCAACTTTAATGTGACCAACTTCTCCACCAGCTCCATTTTCACCACTTACTAATTTACCATCGACGATAATTCCACCACCGATTCCAGTTCCAATTGCTAATCCTAAAACATTTTTATATCCTTGTGCAGAACCTTTCCACATTTCTCCCAATGTAATAACATTTACGTCATTATCTGCTTTTACTGGTTTCCCAAGATTTTTTTCAAATTCCAATGCCAAATCGACACCATTTTTCCAAGGAAAATTCGCCCAAAATTTAACAACTCTCGAATTTAATACAGGCCCTGGTACTCCAATCCCCAACAGATTGCACATCATCAAAGTTCAAGTTAAAACTTTTTACTTGTTGTAATAAGATTTTTGATAATCTTTGAATTGTTTTTTCAAATCCTTCCATCGAATCAGTTTTTACAATAGTTGTAAAAATAATATTTCCATCTTCATCAACTAATCCTATTTTTGTATTTGTTCCCCCTAAATCGATACCTGCGTAGTATTTCATGATTACACCATCCTTATTTTTAATTAATTTATCCTTACAGTTATTTTTACTTTATAAAATCAAATTTTTCAATATTTTATTTATATTTTTTTATTTATAATTATTTTTTTATCAAAATTTTTACTCTATATTTAATTTTTTTACGAACCACTTTTTAGTTAATAAATATAATACAATAAAATTATTTACAATATTTTTTTATTCTATTATTAATAATTTTGGAATAACCTCATACTCTCTACCAAGTCTATTTTTCCAATATTTCCTTATACTCCTCAATCTGCAACTGATACTTCTCATTTTCTTCAGGATTATCCCTGTTTTATAATCAAAAAAATATAAACTTTCTTATTCTCTTCATCAATATTTATTCTATCGATAACTCTTTTTTTACCATCTTTATTCAAAATCTCAAATTCCGTATATACCTTATATTTCGAATCATAAATTTCAGCATTTTTCCAAAAATAAATTTATCCAATCTCTCTACCAAATTCTCAACAATATTTTTTTCCAAGCATATTTCCCATATCGACTGTACAACGCTGATTTTTGCCATAATTTTTATCATTTTCCCAAATCATTTAAAAATATGCTCAAAATAATAGTGCATTGCAAGACCTTTTTTTACGCTTAAACTCATTTTTCCAACGTATTTGAAGATTTTTTTCCATTCTTAATTTATCATCGTTAAAATATGTTTTTAAATAAACTGTTGCTAATTTTTTTACATCTGAAGTATCTGTTGTTTCTTCTGGAATTTCCGATTCTATAATTTGACCCTGTTTCATATTCATATTCATTTTTCATTTTTATTTTTCATTTTTGTAAACATCAATTATTCTCTTTGCCAAAGGATCTGTATACTCTTTTTTTCCTTCGTAACCTCAGCATCAAAAAGCAATATCAAATTTTTTTCTTAGCACGAGTCAACGCAACATAATCATTATTAATTTCTTCCATTTTCTTCTTTTTGAATATTTTTTTATCTATTAATTTTCTTAAGTCATTTCCAATCATTTTTTTATCATAACCCGAAAAATAATAGCATAAATTTTTTTCACATCAACAAATTTTTTTCATCGAAAATCTAAATAGCCTTTTTAAATTGCTCTTGTCAGTATTTCCTTTATTCGATTTACGTTTATAGTAAAATACTGTATCAAATTCAATCCCTTCGAAGCATGAATCGTCATTAAGTTTATTGCATTAACATCCCTACTGCTAACCTGTCTCAAATTTTTCCTTTTCTTCCTCAATAAACGTAATAAATTCGTACAAATTATTGTATTTTTTTCAAAATATTAAAAAAATATAAAAATATTCTTCAAGTCACTGTTTGTCGAATAATATTTTTGTTATCTCAAAATTTTTCTACAAGTTTTTCTCGAAAAAAATTTTTCATTTTCATATTTATTATTCAAGTCTTTCGACAATCTTTTTCAATTCCCTAACTTTCTCAAGAATTTCCTCAAAAAAATCAAATTATTTCTCTCTAAAACATTAATTTTTTTATATTTCAAAAGTTCTTCTTTTTACATTTTCATCCTTTTGCATATCAATAAATTCTTTAAAACTAATTGCTTTTTGAATCTTTACTATCATTTTTTTCTTTTTATTAGCCTTTTTAGAATCTTCTATTTTTTTGATATCCATTAATAAATCTCATAATCTCATTTTTTTATTCTCAAGCAAATATTTCACATGACTATTCAATCCACCAATCAAATCACTTCTCATAAATTCCAACAAATATTTGAAATTACCAAATGCAAAAAAATTTAATTAACTGATACATTGGAATAATCGGTTTGTACTCTAAAATTGTCGTTTTACTTTCAAGCGTGTACGGAATTTTTCGCTTCATTCAGTAATTCCGCAATCTCCTTCAAATGTGGATTTGTACGGCAGATAATCGCACTTTTTTTCCTAAATTTTTTTACTTGACCATTTTCTATCATTTCAATAATTTTTTTGTATAAATTTTCGGTGTTTCTTCTTTTGTATTTCGTATAAAATATCCAAAATATCCTTTCTGATACTCTTCGTCATCTCTATAACCTGAATCAACATAATTCCATTTCGTATCATAACCATTAAAGATTTTATTAACATTTTCAATAATAGCCTTATAACTTCTATACGATTTATCCAAATTCTGAACATTTCCTTCAATCATCGTTTCCAATTTTTCAAATAATTCCTTTTCACCACCACGCCAGTTATAAATACTCTGTTTCTCATCACCAACGCAAATAATATTTTCCCAAGTATTCATTAGCAATTTCAAAATTTTTCCATTGTAAAAATACTCGTATCTTGGAACTCGTCAATCATAATCGTATCTATTTTTCCACCAATCAACTCAAGAAATTCTTCTGTAACTCTATCATTTTCCACAAATTTTAAATCTTTATTGAAAATAAATTCGTATGTATACACTAAAATATCGTTGTGAGTAAGTCTTTTTGAAGAAATTTTTTTATTTTTTTAGCAATATCAAATATTGTTTTGAGCTATATTTTTTTAATTTTTTTATCTAATGGTAAAAACTTTTTTTCGATGAAAACATATTCTGATAACTTTTCTTTTTAGCTCTTGAGACTTTTGTTTCCAATTCTTCCCTGTCATCTTTATTTTTCCCCTTTAGTTTGAGTTCCATTCCAAAGTTTCTTTTTCAAAAAAACAAATCAATTTCAGGAACGATTAACTCCAATTTCTCTTTCATTTTTTTGATTTTTCATTTTTACTTTCATCCTTCGACAGATCGCTATACTTTTCCATAAATATTATAAAATGCTTTTGTCAAAACATCTGTAACATTTTTTTATTTTTTTCATTAGCAACTTCCTCAATCTTTTTCAAATATTCCATCCAATTCATCTATAAATTTGTAAGACACCTTCTTAACTTCCGACATTTTTAAACCCTTTAGTCAATACAAACTTCGGACGCATATCCAATACTTCCTTAATTATTTCCATATACCTTTTAATATTCTTCTTTTCTTTTTTTCTCATCAAAAATGAATTTAAAATCTTCAAAATTATCCTTATTTTCAATGATTTTTAATCAAAAATTTTTTGAATAAAATTCATCAGTTTCCTCATCTAAAGTTTCGTAATTATAAATATTAAAATATGGTGCAATTGCATTTTTTTAAAGATTTTTATTTGTAAATCCGTCAATTGTAGAAATTCTAATATCCTCTTTATTTCTTATCATCTCAAAATAAATATTTTTGCAATTCCTTTTTTTATTCAAATCATCAAATTTATAAATTTCTTTTTAAATTTTTCTCTAATTCTGCTCCATTTCCTTCATCGAAAAGCAATTTGATGTAAAAAAATCATAAATTCTCTCTTTAATTTCAGCAGTAGCCTTTTTCGTAAATGTCATTACAACTATATTTTTTGTAATTAATACCTCTTATTAAATTAGCTATGAATTCTAGCGATAATCTATACGTTTTTCCCCGTTCCTGCACTAGCCTTCAAAAATTATATTATTCTTCTTCATCGCCTAATTCATCCTCCCTCTACAAATATTTTTTTATACTCTTTATAAAAAAATAATTTTTTTGGATCTTTAAAAATTTTTTTCTTAGATCTTTACCATTTAAATTTCTTCCCTAAATCATAAAATTGAGAATTTCGATAGTTACTAACCACCTCTTCAACAGCCTTTTTTTAGTCAATATTTTGTCCTCACTTCTATTATCTGGCACCAATTTACCTTCCCAAGTGTCAACAACAATCTTCTCAACATTTTTCTTTGCCATCATTTTCCAACATTATCGAATAATAATCCAACTGTTCCATCGCTTTATAAACCTTATCATTTTTGTAACTATTGTAACTATCTTTCAATTTTCCAGACTTATAATCAAATAAATAATCCTTGTCACTAGTTTTTATATGTAAATCCGTAACTCCCATTGATAAACACATTTTCAAACAATTCTTTTTCTGAAGATAATTTTATTCTCTCCTCAAAATGAATTTCGATATTCTTTTCTGCTTCCAATTTTTTCAATCAATTCTTTAAAATATTTCTCTGCCGAATTCAAAAATTTCTTCAAACGAAACTTTTTTTATAAAAATTCCACATATTCCTTAGGAACCTTATAATCAAATGAATTTAGCACTTTTTTTCAAAATTTCTGATAATTGATCTCGATCAATTTTAAAAGTTTTATTCTCCAAAAGCAACCTTATTTTCCATTACAACCTTTTCATAAAAAGCATGAATTATAGTTCCAAAAATCTTAACGTTTATTTCATCTTCGATTTCTTCGACTTCCTGCTCACCAATCGCTTTTTCCAAATAATATCCATACTCAAAATCTCTCATTTTTCTCAAACGAATAATATCCTAAACTCAATTTTTTCATTTTTTTATTTTCTCAAGATTTTTTTCTCCAATTTCGATGGAATAAACTCTCCAATTTCCTTTTTTTCTCCCATTTCTCTTTTCTATCCTTCAAGAAATATTTTTTTACAAAATAAAGCTCTTCCGCTTCACTTATTTCACCTTTCGTAACTTCAATTCCATACTTCAACTTCAATTCTTCAATAACACTCGCTGAATCAATATTCTTCTCCAAATCCTTGACATACGCCAAATACACATTTTTCGCCGCAAGAATATTTTTGATAAATTTTAAACAATTCAATCAATTTTTTTATCATCACTTGTAGGAAGCCCCATTTTTTTGCACGCTGAACTTTTTGAGAATAAAAAAATTATGAATTTTTACTTTTTGAAATGAATCTTGCAAATTTAAAATAATAATATTTTCCTTCGTATTTTTCAGAAATATTTTTCAAATGAATTTATCGAAAAGCTGTCTTCAGACTCATCTTCAGCACTATCTTCCAAAGTCAATCCAATCGACTTTTTATCCAAATATTTCAAAAATAATTTCAACAAATTAGCCGAAACATTCTCATTAAAAAAATTTATCCCACAGATTATCAAAACTAAAATCTTTCAAGCACAACCATTTCTGACAAAGCCTCAAAATATTTGTCTTTTACATTCTTGTCCTGTTTCACTTTCTTCTCATTATCCAAATAAATTTTTTTCCAAGTAATCGCTATATTCTTTCAACGTAGTATATCCATAAATTTCTTCCAACTTTTCAACAAATTTAATAATTTTACAAACAGCTGTCATTCTTTGATTGTAAATTTCCTTAAATTTTTTTCCTTTTTAGTTCTCTTTTTTTTCTAAAACTTCTTGATTTATTCGCTCCAATTCCTCTTTTGAAATATACTTATAATCCTTTGAAACCAAATCTTGAAAAAAATATAATAACTTTCCTTCAAGTCAAAAATCTCCAATAAATCATTTGATTTATAAGCATCATAAAAATCTTTCACTCGAAATAAAAAGTAATTTCCCTTATCTTTCCTATCAATTTCCTTCACATTATCTAACAAATTGTAAATCAAATTCAAAGATCCGATAAATTTTCGTATCCTTCATCGTTATTTCCAAATTTGAAGAAATCTTTTTCTGTCTCAAAAGCTGATAATCACTTTTTGCCTCTTCAGCATTTTTCCTGTGCCTCAAAAAAATCCGATAATTTTTCTTTCAAATCATCATTTTTCCTTACTCACTTTTCTATTCTCTTTCTCAACTTCCTCCAACTTTCTAACTAGCCCTCAACAATTCTCCAAATTTACTACTAAATTCATGAATTTCCACATTTATATTCTTTTTTTATCAAAAATTTCCTTCGCTGGCAATGAAAAAAATTTTCAGATATTTTTCAATTCTTTTTTCATTAAAATCATTTTTCTGACAATTGCAAAATATTTTTCCACAATCAGACCTTTTTCCTCAAATTTTTTTCCACAATTTCCTTTTTCAAACGGAGAAAATCTCACTTTATTCACAAAATAAATTTTTTTGCATCTTTTCAAAAAAATTATCTGAAATATTTTCCACATTTCTAAGCATATATGGCAAAATCAACCCTTTTTAACTGACAAGTTTCTTTTCACCTTTTTCATCCACCATTTTTCAGAGTATCAAACAAATCTTCCTGCCATTTTTTTCCAACTCAACTTTTTTTCCAAATCAATCTTATATTCTTGTAATTCCGCAAACAAGTTGTAATAATTATAGGCAATGTCGATAATATCGTAATAACTCGACACCTCCAATTTTTTTCAACTTCTCGTTCAACGAATTGTAAAAATAATACAACCTGCTTTTTCCTCTTTTTATCACAATTTTGTCTGTAACAAAAAGATTTTCATAAAAATCATAATTATTCATTAATCTAAAATTATTAAACAACTGATTTTTCACTATCTTTCAGCAATTCTCTCCTCAACTCATAATAAGTCATTGGATTTTTCAAATACATAAAGCGCTTCTTCATTTTTTTGTAAATTCTTGAAACAAATATTCTTTCAAATTCGTTCCCAATCCTAAATATTTTGTATCCATCTCCTTACTCCTTTCACAATTTCTTAATAAAAAGAAAAAAAGCCGAAATAAATTCGACTTTTTCCTGATTATCTTACCACTTGGAATAACACTGCAACAATCAAGAATGCCGCTGCTGTCCATTCAGTAAATTTTTTTCAATTCCTTCTTTTTCTTCATCTAAAATATTAGCCGCACTTTTTGCTAAACCTTGGCTTCTATCTGGTTGAAGTAAAATAACTCCCTATCATAACGATAGCTAATATTACTAAAATTACGATTAATAAATTTTTCTAACATCGTTTCCTCCATTTATTTTTTTGAAGCAAACTTAGCTAATTATAAAAGCATCTCCAGCTTTTTGCGATTACTGTAAATTTAGCTGGAACTAAACTTGCTCCTCCAACTAATCCACCATCGATATCTTTTTTTGAGCTAATAATTCAGCTGCATTTGCATCGTTCATAGATCCACCATATTGGATAGTTACATTTTTCAGCAACTTCTTTTCCATATAAATCAGTTAATAAGTTTCTGATGAAAGCGTGAACTTCTTGAGCTTGTGCAGGAGTTGCAGTTTTACCTGTTCCAATTGCCCAAACTGGTTCGTAAGCTAATACAACGTTAGCCATTTCTTCAGCTGTTACATTTTGTAATCCACCAATAATTTGGTCTTTTATAACTGCTTCCATAGTTCCAGCTTCTCTTTCTTCCAATTTTTTTCTCCAATACATAAAATTGGTTTCAAATCGTGTGCTAAAGCTGATTTAACTTTTTTTCATTAATGATTTCGTTAGTTTCTCCGTAATATTCTCTTCTTTCAGAGTGTCCTAAAATTACGTATTCTACACCCTAAATCTTTTAACATTAATGGTGAAACTTCTCCAGTATATGCTCCACTTTCTTTAGCATTCATGTTTTCAGCTGCTATTTTAATGTTTGATCCTTTAGTTTCTCTAGTTGCAGTTTCTAATGCTGTAAAAGGTGCTCAATTATAATTTCAGCATTTTTTTAACGTCTGCTACTAAAGGTTTAAATTCTTCAAAAAGCTTTTGCTTCTGATGCAGTTTTATTCATTTTCCAGTTTCCTGCTACGATTATTTTTTTCTCATTAATCTGTCCTCCAAATATTTTTTTATTTTTTTAATTCCTTTATCATTTTACCACAAAATATTACTTTTATCAACGGTTTTGTAAGCTATTCTCCAATTTCATTTTTTTTTGTTAATTCTGAAAACGCTGTCGCAATACTTGCTAGATTTTGCATATTGCTAGGAATAATAATTTTGGTAGCTTTCCCATCAGCAACTTTTTCAAACGCTTCTAATCCTCTTAAAGATAAAACTTTTTCATTTGGTGACGCTTCATTTAACAATTTCAAGGCTTCTGCTTTTGCCCTTTGAACTGATAAAATAGCTTCTGCTTCCCCTTCTGCTTCTTTTATTTGTTGTTCTTTTTTAGCTTCTGCTCTCAAGATTGCAGCTTGTTTTTCTCCTTCAGCCACTAAAATTGCAGCTTCCCTTTTTGCTTGTGCTTCCAAAATATTTGCTCTTTTTTCACGTTCAGCTTTCATTTCTTTTTCCATCGCAACACGAATATCTGCAGGTGGCAAAATTGATTTCAACTCAACCCGATTAACTTTAATTCCCCAAGGATCAGTCGCATCATCAAGCTCTTTTCTCATTTTCGTATTAATTACATCTCTTGACGTCAATGTTTGGTCAACTGTCATATCTCCGATAATATTTCTCAAAGTTGTAGCAGTCAAATTTTCAATCGCAGAAAGCGGTCTTTCCACTCCATAAGTATACAATTTTGGATCAGTTATTTGAAAATAAACAACTGTATCAATTTGCATTGTCGCATTATCCTTTGTAATAACTGGTTGTGGCGGAAATCAACAACTTGCTCTTTCAACGATACAATTCTTGCAACATTATCAAAAAAACGGATTTATAAAATTCAATCCAGAATTTAAAGATTGATAATATCTCCCCAATTTTTTTCAACAATATAAACTTTTTGATTCTGGTACAATTCTAATAGCTTTTTAACACCAAAAATTCCGAAAAAAACTAATAAAATCAATATTACTATTGGTATAGCCATTAATATCTCCTCCTATTTTTTTATTTTTTTCTAAAAATAATTTTTATTTCCTTCAAAATCCTCAATTTTTTTACAATTTCACCTTCTCTAAAAAAATCTCAGAACTCACACCCTTTCCAAATTACACCTTTAAACTTAACTTCATATTCCTTTTTTGGACTTTTCCAAATCCACAACTTTTTCTATTTTCAACTCTTGCCCAACCATTTTTTTGAACTAAAATTCGTCTTTTTATCTTCCAAATATTTTTTTCAAAACTGGTCTCGTGAAAATTACAAAAAAACTATGGATAAAACTGTAAAAAAATCACAAATTCTATATTAGGATTTTTTTATAAAAAGGATATCGCCGTCAGTATCAATGCAGCTAATGCAAGCCAAATGGTAACAAGTCCAGGTATAACAATTTCTAAAAATTGAAAAAAATTGCTGTTGCCATCGTCCAAAACAACGCTCCCATAATTTCTTCCTCCCTAATTTTTATTTTTTTCACTAAAATCCGATTCCGATTCCTCCGTGGATTCCTCCAGTTCCTACTCCAATTCCAGCACTTAAACATGATGTCAAAGCCAATAACATCAATATTGCAATAATAATTTTTTTCATAATTTATCTTCCTTTCATTTTTTTATTTTTTTGGTTGCTACCCTTCATATTTTATAACTTTCTTAACTTTCTTGCAAGTATTATTTTTCAAAAAGCCATCTCATAAGTTTAAAAATTTATTTTTACTTACAAGATGACCTCCTAATTAATATTTATCGCTATCTCTTAGAACATCTACAATTATCCTTGATACAATTTAATAGATTCTTTAAATTTAGCAATTTTGTTTTCTAATTCTTCTTTTTATGCCATTTTCTTTGTCGATAACTTCTTTTTGGTGCTTTAGACAAGAATTTTTTTCATTTGATAATTTTTCCTAAAACTCTGTCTAATTCTTTTTTTGTGTTTTTTTGAATATCTTTTTCAAGTTTTTGCGATTTCTTTTTCTTTGTCGATTAAATCAGCAAGTGGAACGTAAATTTCTGTTGTTTCAACTAATTTGAATCCAACTAATGCAGGAATTTCTGTATTAAATTCATATTTTTTTCAACATTTGCTAATTTATCTAATATTTTTCGCATTATGTTCTAAAATTTCTTTTTCTCCATCATTTACGATTTTGAAGATTACTTCGATTTTCTTCGCTGGTGAAACATTTGCTTCCCCTCTAATATTTCTAATCGCATTAACGATTTCTTTCAAGTAATCAAATTCTTTTTCAGCTGCCAAATCAACATATTTTTTGTTTTCTGTTGGGAATTCTGATAACATAATTGTTTCTTCGTCTAATCCTAATTTTTGCCAAATTTCTTCAGTTATAAATGGCATAAATGGATGAAGCATTCTCAATCCTTTATCAAGAACTGTTTTTCAATACATATTGTGCCACAGTTTTTATCTGAACCTTCTTGTCCATAAACTCTAGTTTTCGCAATTTCAACATACCAGTCACAGAAATTTCCTCTGAAAAATTCATAAGCAACTTTTGCTGCTGAATCCAATTCATATTTATCCATATATTCGTTAATTTGTCTTGAAGCTGTTTGCAATTTAGATAAAATCCATCTATCTTCTAGCTTAAATTCCTTCTCATCAATAACTGCATTTGCATCAAAGTCTTCCAAATTAGATAATACAAATCTTGAAGCATTCCAAACTTTGTTTGCAAATGTAGAACCCATTTCAATAATTTTTCAGAAAAAAATGAATATCTTGTCCTTGCGAAGTATTATACAGAAACTGAATCTTATCGCATCTGCTCCATATTTTTGCAATTAAATCCAATGGATCAGGTGAATTTCCTAATGATTTCGACATTTTTCTACCTAATTCATCTCTAATGATTCCGTGCAAATATACATAACTAAATGGAATTTCATCATTAATGTACAAACTCATCATAACCATTCTCGCTACCCAGAAGAATAAAATATCTGCTCCTGTTACTAACGCATTTGTTGGGAAGAATTTTTCCAAGTCTGGAGTTTTGTCAGGCCAACCTAATGTTGAAAAATGGCCATAATGCTGATGAAAACCAAGTATCTAGTACATCTGTTTCTTCTCTTAATGAAACTTCTTTTCCAAATTTTTCTTTCGCTTGAGCTTTTGCCTCTTCCATATTTCTAGCAACAAATACTGTTCCATCTTCAGCATAGTATGCAGGAATTCTGTGTCCCCACCAAATTTGTCTAGAAATAGTCCAGTCTCTTATATTTTTCAAGCCAGTTGTAATAAACTTTTTCCCATCTTTTTTGGAGTAATTTGAATTTGTCCATTTTTTACAACTTCCAACGCTCTTTTTGCAAGTGGTTCCATTTTTACAAACCATTGAGTTGAAACTCTTGGCTCAATAATAGAATCACATCTGTAACAATGTCCCACAGCATGATTGTGTTCTTTTGTCCCAACTAACAATCCTTCTGCTTCTAAATCAGCCAAAATCGCTTTTCTAGCCGCAAATCTTTCTAATCCTTCGTATTTTCCACCATTTGAATTTACGTGCGCATCTTCAGTAAAAAAATATTTATAAATTCAAGTCCAGTTCTTTTTGCTACTTCAAAGTCGTTAGGGATCGTGTGAAGGTGTCATTTTTACTACCCCTGTACCGAATTCCATATCTACATATTCATCTGCAACAACTGGAATTTCTCTATTCATCAACGGTAAAATAACTTTTTTACCAATTAAATGTTTGTATCTGTCATCATTTGGATTTACTGCAACCCCTGTATCTCCTAACATTGTTTCAGGTCTTGTTGTCGCAATAATAACATAATCATCAGTATCTTTTTATTCTATATTTGATTTCCCAAATTTTTCCCTTTTTTATCAATGTGATTAACTTCATCATCAGCCAAAAGCTGTTTTTATCATGAGGACACCAGTTTACAATGTACTCTCCTCTATAAATTAAACCATCATTATACAATTTTATGAAAACTTCTTTTACAGCTCTTGAAAGACCTTCATCCATCGTAAATCTTTCTCTATCCCAGTCAAGCGAAACTCCCAATTTTTCTCAACTGTTTAGTGATTAATCCACCATGTTTTTTTCTTTCCATTCCCAAGTTCTTCTCAAAAAAATTCATCGTATCCAATTTCTTCTTTTTGAAGTTCCTTCTTCTTTTAACATTCTCTCAACTTTATTTTTGAGTCGCAATCCCAGCATGATCCATCCCAGGAATCCAAAGTGTTTCAAATCCCACTCATTCTTTTTATATCTAATAATTGCATCTTGAATCGCATTATTCAACATATGTCCCCATATGCAAAAATCCCAGTTACATTTGGTGGCGGAATAGCAATCGAATATCCTGGTTTTTCGCTATTATGCTGTGCGTTAAAATATCCTTTTTTTCTTCCCAAATTTTGTACCATTTGTCTTCTATTTCTGTTGGTGAATATGTTTTTACTTAATTCATTTGACATTTTTATTTATATCCTCCTGTTTTTCTTTTTGAAACTTATATTTCATTTTAACATAATATTGTGGATTTTTTTCTATCAAAAATTTAATTACTTCTATTCGACTTTAGTGAAAAAAATTTTTTTACGACAATAAATCCATCAATTCCTTATCACTCATTTCAAACAATACTTTTGTCATTATCTTTACTTTTCTAACAGATTTTTCACTAAGCTGCTTTTTTTATTTTCCTGAATTTTTAATAATTTTTTTCTTCAATCGTTCCTTCTGTCACTAATTTAATGACTTGAACGCTCTTCTTCTGTCCAATTCTGTAGGCCCTGTCACTCGCTTGATTTTTCAACTGCCACATTCCACCAAGGATCGTAGTGAATTACAACATCCGCTCCTACTAAATTTAATCCAGTTCCTCCAGCCTTCAATGAAATAAGCACAACTTGTCTTTGCCCAGCATTGAATTTTTTTAGAAATCTCCATTCTTTCTTTAGATTTTTACATTTCCATCAATATAGAAATACTCAATTCCCAAATCAACTAATTCCTTCTCAATTTCCTTCAATGTCCCAACAAATTGCGAGAAAAATCAACAATCTGTGACCATTTTTCTGTAATATCAGGCAATAAATCTCTCAATACTTGAAGTTTTGCAACCTCACCTTTATAATCTTCCTTAAACAATGTTGGCGAATTACAAATTTGTCTCAATTTAGTCAAAATTGCCAATATTTTTCATTCTATTATTTTTCATTTTCATTGAATTTTTTTCATTTCTTTTTTTCGCTTGTTTTTACATACGATAAGTAAAGCTGTTTTTTTGCTCACTGCTCAATGTTACAATCATATTCGATTCCATTTTTTTCAGGCAACTCTGTCAACACTTCTTTTTTTAGTTCTTCTCAAAAAGAAATGGCGCAATAATTTCTCTTAAATTAGTAACTTTTCGCAGAATTAGGATTTACCAGCGCTTCCTTGTAAGTTTTTTTAAATTTCGTAAGATTATCCAAATATCCTGGCAACACAAAATCAAATATCGACCACAATTCCAAAAATATTATTTTTCAACAGGTGTCCCCGTCAATGCAAAATTAACTTTACTATTTAATTTCATAACCGCTTTTTTTATTTGCGAAGTAGCCGTTTTTTTATATTTTTGTGCCTCATCTAAAACTACTATTTCAAATTTTTTTGTTTTTATACTCATCAATATCATTTCTCAATGCCTGATAAGTCGTAATTAACAATCCTTTTTTTCTTTTTTTCTCAATCAATTCTTTTCTATGAGCAGCCGTTCCTTCAACCAAAATCGGTTTTATCCCAGAAAATTTAATAATTTCCTCTTTCCAGTTATAAAGCAACGAACTTGGAACAATTATCAATGCAAAAAAATCTTTTTCGCACGATAAATTTCATTCAATAATGAAATTGTCTGCAATGTTTTTCCCAATCCCATATCATCCGCTAAAACTCCACCAAATCCAACATCATACATATTTTTTTCAACCAGTTGAATCCTAATTTTTTTGATACGGAAATAATTTTTACGTTAATATTAGTTGGTTCCTGTTCCTTACGATTCTTAATTTTATGAAACAATTCTTTAAATTCATCCAATTTCCCTAATTCATCTTGTACCGTTCTAGAAACCTGTGCCAATTGCAACGCCTTAATCTTAGAAATTTTATTTTTCTCCCTAATTTTATATTCGAAATCGAATCCACAATTCCTAACAATTCTTCAACACTTTTTATTTGCTATTTTTTTACAAGCTCTCCACTTGAAAAGAGTCACATATTTTTCTCTCATTTTTTTAATAGCTTCTATCACATTCTCAATCTCAATTGGATCTATTCCTTCCACCTCAAAATTAATATTTAACATATCACTTTGAGCCTTTTTTACTTCAATGTTCACATGAATATCCTTAGCCTTTTTTTATATTCGTATCCAAATGAATTTTCACTTTATCACGATATTTTTTTATCAATAATTTCTGAAAAGTTTTTCCAAGTGCCTCATAATCCATTATAGAAGTATCCTCGTTAATTTCCTCTTCATAATCCTCAGTTTCTTTAAACGCCAATTCCTTAATAAGCGTTTTCAATTCTTCAAATACTTCAACATTTTTTTCTTGGAATAAAATATTTTCCCATTTTTTTCTATCGATTGAACGATATTTGATAAACTAATTCTCAATAATTGTCTATTTTTCCATTTTCTTGAACATAAACATCTACAGTCCCAGATTTATCAACATATTCAGCAATATTAATGTTTTCATTTTTCCAAAATTTCTTTTTAATTTTTTTGATTTGTTTCATCTGGAATTTGATTCAAGCCTATCAAATTCATTCCCGACAATTTTCTCAATAATTTTTTTCTTCATTTTTCAGCCATTTTTAAAAATTTTTCGTCGTATCATTTGCAAAATGTGAAAAAAATCCACCAAAAGAAGTCATTCTTCTAATTTTTTTCTCAATTCAATTTTTCCCATTTTCCAACAAAAATATCGGCTCATAATTATTCAAAATTTGTCTACGTTCTCCTAAAAGAGAATATTTCTACCATCTTTCATAGCCAACAATAGCTTATTCAACAGCATTTCATACACTTTTAAACCTTTTTTTATCCTTGATTCCATTATCGACAACACTACTAATCTCTTTATGATATTCATAAATTGCCTCAATAATTTTTTTGTCACTTTCATTAAAATAACAATTTACAGGACTATATTTAATTTTTTTGTACTAATACTGTACTCGCTTTCCTCAATTACCGCATTCACAAATTTCAAAATATCTTTTTATATAATATGTTTTCGAAAAAAACCTGTTTTTCAATCTCAAATACATATCCAGGATTATAGTCATCATCATATCCATAACCATATTTATAATCACTATAACTCCCTTCATCAATCTCAACTTCAAGTCTTAATTCCTGCATTTCTTCTTTTTCAGTTTTTTTCCAAGCTCTTTTTGATTCATTCTAATTTCATCAATTCTATCAATCAAATCGTCTAAATTATATTCTTTTTCCTCATCTTCAAGCTCAAAATCCTTTTCAGAAATTTCTTTTTTTGAACAGATTTTTCCTTCTTTTTCAATTTCTTTCTCTTCAGCTTTTTTTAAAGTCAAACTTTCTTTTTTTATCCTTAACTTCTTTACTTGCTTTTTTTCTCTACTTTTTTTAGGCTCTTCAATGATCTTTATCATTTTTGTTATCCTCTTCAAATTCATCTTCAAACAACATTTCAGCCTCATTTCGTCCCAATAATCTCAGACACTTTCTTCGATTTATCAGACATAAATCCCAACGCAATTATATGCTTACATAAATTTTTTTCTTACTTTTTTTGAAAAAAACATACAATCACAATCAGCTTCCAAAAATTCCACTTTTCTCTTGATCAAATGTCAAAGAAGTCTTATAAACATGATTTTTCCTTATACTCACCTTCGACTGTCATCACATTTCCATCAGCAAAAAGTGCTGTTAAATTCCCCAATCTCTTATCATAGTATTCTTTTCCCAATCGTATAAATGCTTGGCGTGATTTTTCTTTTTTGATCTCTCCTAATATACTTTTTTTGTAACATTTTTCCTCCCTCTCAGTTTCACATCATTTCTTTAAACTCTTTACCATTATAAGAGCATCCTCATTTTAATCCATAATAATTCTTTTCTAACCGAAATTTCCTCAAAATCATTTTTTTATACAATTTTATTGCATTCAAATTTTTTTGATTTACTTCTAAAAAAATATTTTCATTTCTTCCTTTGTCTCGATCTTTATATTTTTTTCATCAGATAATATCATTTCTAAAGATTTTTCAGAAGCTCATTCCCAAATCCTTTTCCTTGATATTGAACATCAATTGCTATTTCAAATAAATCTAGACTATATATTGTATCATAAAATACAATATATCCAAAAGAAATATTTTTCATTTTTTTCCCATTTTTTTCAGTTATTTTTTTATTTCATAATTTTTTTCCATCTGATTTGTCTCTAATATTAAATAAGCAGTATAAATCATACTGCTTACTTAAAAAGATTTCTTTAAAATAATTTTCGTTAACTTTATTGTGAAAATTATTATTGTGAATGTTGTCATTTCTTGTAATATTCTCATTAAATCAATATTTTTCAATTTCTTTTTGTTTTTTTCTATTTCTAATTTTAACATTTTTATCTTTATCCATTACAATAATCCTATTCTATTCAATGGCCACCATCTAACTAATAATTCACCTTTAATTCTAGATCTTGAAACATTACCAAAAATATCTCGAATCAAAACTATTTCCTGTGTTATCTCCCATAGCCATATAATAATCTTTTATCCAATGTAATTGTTTCTCCATTTAAAAAGTTTTTGTAAATAACGCATCATCATATTTGAAATCCATAATTGGCATTACCATTTCATTTCTACCTTCAACTTTCAATGTAAAAAGTATAATATGTATTTGTTTTTTTGGATCATCTTCTTTATAAGGACCGTCATTTACACCAATTATATCTTTATACCCTTTTTGCGTTCCTATCAATTGCAAAAACTCTTTTCCCTGTTAAATTTTTTTAAATTCAGTTCCATTAGCAAAAATCATCCCATCTAGTATAAACTACAAATGTATTATCAGCTGCATATCCAGACATTTTATTAATAGCAATAACTTTATCTAATTTAACTTTATCACCTTTTTTTAGGAATATAAATCTTATTATTATTCAATACTCCTTCTTGATTATAAGGTCTATTCAAAATTTCTTCAACTTTATCATTAATCAAAAATTCTTTTTATTAACAATTTGTAAAAGTATCTCCAGGTCCTCCAACTAATCTTTTTCGTATACATCACAGTATTAGCCATTGGTTCTTTAAATGCAATAATTTGACCAATTTTTCGGTGCTGTAAATCTATATTTTATCATATTTGCAAACACTCTATCTTTTTATCAAAATTGTTGGCTCCATAGATCCTGATGGAATAACATAGTTCCCAATATAAAACACTTGAATTAATCCTACCAAAATCACAGCTAACAATGAATTACTAATTCTCGTAACCGCTTTTTCCAAAAGAACTTCTTCTAACTTTCGTAATCTCAATTTTATCTTCCATCGAAATTGAATTATCTAATAAATACTCATCTTCACTTTTCGCATCAGCAATTTCCTTTAAAATCGTTTTTTTCATCAATTTTTCTCTTCAGCTGGTTTTCTAAACAAATAAACTAATATTAACGATAAAAACCACATTTATTGCCAAATAAACATAATATTTTGGATCTAGAATATTAAACATCAATCTTCCAGAAGCATCATAACTAAGTTCCCTAAAAAAATCCACTCATGCTCTTTTTTTCATCACATAAAACACTAAATTTCAAAATAAATATTCCGTAAATTCCCCATATTTTTTTATCTCTATCGTTTGATCATAAGTTTTATCAACTAAAACAAAAAAAATAAGGCAGTAACAACCAATGCAACTAATGTCAGAATATTTTCCCAATGTTATACTTTTTCCCATTACTTTTGCAATGGAAACTTTTTCAAAACGTCATCTTCTTTTTTTCTAATAAATCCTATTACTTTTTTTCTCTCACAAAGAAATACAAAAGAAATATCGAAGTTATCAGATAAAAAAATAACCCATAATAATATTTTTCATCTTATTTAATCCCTCTCTAATTTTTTTATAAATCTAATCATTATTTCGAAACTCATTTTTTTTATTTTATAAAAACATATCTAGCTTTTAATAACTCATAATTTTAGAATTTAAAAAAACACATTTTTGTGCTTACAAATAACTAAATCCATAAAACATAAAAAGCTAGCAAACGCTAGCTTTGAGCTACTTTCTAATTTCTTTAATTCTAGCAGCTTTTTCCTGATAAGTTTCTTAAGTAATACAATCTTGATCTTCTTACTTTACCAATTCTCTTAACTTCGATTTTTTCGATTAACGGAGAATTTAGAGGTATTATTCTTTCAACACCAATTCCTGAAGATACTTTTCTTACTGTGAAGTTTTTTTGCAACACTTCCACCAGATACTCTAATTACTACACCTTCAAAAAAACCTGTATTCTTTCTTTGTTCCCCTCTTTTGCTTTATAGTGAACAGCTATTGTGTCCCCAGCTTTAAAATGAGGTACATTAGATTTCAAATAATCTTTTTCTACTAATTCGATTAATTTCTCTTTCAAGAAATTCACTCCCTTCTTCTCTAGACATTCATTTTACCTATACCAACACTAGTTGGCAGCAACAATAAAAGCGGAATATCCTTTTTTTACTTTGTATATTTTATCATATCTATTTTATTTTTTTACAAGAATTTTTTTCAAAAATATTTTTCTTTTTTTATCACTTCACAAAAAGAATAAAAGAAAAATATGAATACTAATTATCAATTTATTCTTCTTTTTATCCTTCAAATTTTTTTGAAAAAAAATCTTTTTATTTTATCCTTAAATGATTTGCCTTCTTTGTAATTTTTTTACTTCCTAAAAGTATCATCAAATTCTTTTTAAAAATATTTTTTTGTTTTTCAGTCAAATTAGTAGGAACTTCTACTTTTTACTTGTATTATTTCTGAACCTCTTCTATCACTAGAAGGTTGTTTTTATTCCTTTATCTCTCAATCTAAATATTGTTCCTGATTGTGTTCCTTCAGGTATTTTTATCTTAGTTTTTCCTTCAAGAGTTGGTACTTCCACTTCTCCACCTAAAATAGCCGTCGTCATCTTAACTGGCACTTCACAGTGAATATCGAATCCATCTCTTCTGAAAATATCATGTTTTTTAACTGTTATAAATATATATAAATCTCCAAAAATACCGTTATTTCCACCTGCATTTCCTCCATCTCTGACAACTAATCTTTGTCCTGTTTCAACTCCTGAAGGAATTCTTACTTTTCTAGTAACAGTTTCTTTTTCAAGACCTGTTCCGTGACAAGTACTACAAGCTTTTTCTGGTATTTTTCCTGTTCCATGACATTCATCACATTCTTGCGTTACAACTTGCACTCCAAAAATACTTCTTTGTTGAGTTCTAATATGTCCAGAACCATTACATTTTGGACAAGTTTTCATGTTATGACCTGGCTCAGCTCCTGAACCGTGACAAGTATGACATTTTCCTTCTCTCTTATACTTGATTTCTTTTTCTACACCTTTTGCAATTTCTTCAAGCGTTAACTCAAGATTGTATCTCAAGTCTTCTCCTTCTTTTACTCTTGGACCTTGGCTACGACCTCTTCCACCGCCACCAAAGAAACTTCCGAAACTTCCAAAAATATCTCCCAAATCTTCAAAATCAAAGCCTTGTGCATTTCCACTAAATCCGTTAAAACCTCCACCGAAGCCACCAGCTCCACTAGCACCATTTTCAAATGCCGCATGTCCATATTGATCATAAGCTGCTTTTTTCTGTGCATCTGACAAAATTTCATAAGCCTCATTTATTTCTTTAAATTTTTCTTCCGCATCCTTCTTTTCAGCATCTGACGAATTAGCAAATTTATCTGGGTGATATTTCATCGCCGCTTTTCTATACGCCTTTTTTATATCTGATTCACTTGCATTTTTTGCTACTCCAAGCACTTCATAATAATCTCTTTTTGCCATTTTCCACTTACACCTCCTTTTTTTCAGAGATGTACTCCTTTCTTTCGCATTATTTTGCTTTTATTTCAATGTTTCAAAAAAGAGTTTCTCTTTTTTTGTTTTTTTAATCTATGTTTCTAAAATATCTAATTATTTTTCAATATCAATTTCAGAAAAAAATTATATCTATAACATTCTGTAAAAATATCTTTCGGTAATTTTTCAACAATTTTATAATCTCTAGCCTCTATATCTAAAGATCTAAGATGTTCACATAAAATGATTCCTGTAGTAACTGTCCAGAGTATCCAACTTTATATGAAGTGGAAAAATTATCTATTGAATTTGTAATTGGACAGACAAAAACAAGTTTTGAAAACTCTATTCAAAAAGTATTATTACTCACGACAACAGCTGGACGATATCCCATGCTTTAGTTCAGTGTCCCTTTTAATGGATTAAAAATTTATTTTTTATTATATCTCCTTGTTTTTACCATATTTCCTTACCTTGTGGCTCTCCCCAATCAATTTCTTGCTTTTCATAATTCCCATCATAATTAGCAAACAATTCTTTTTATTGTTTTTCCTTTCTTTTCTTTTTCAACTTTTTTTGGATTTTTTTAAATTTCCCTTTTTTCAACAATCATCTCCAATTCATCATCTTTTTTGCCATTTTTAACAATTCTAAAAACACTTTTTGAGAATTCTTATTCCATTGACTCATTTTCCCCATTTTGAAAAATTTTTGATAAGTAACATCTTGAAAAAAAATCTCTACATTCAGTATATACATAGTATATACTGTTTTTTACTAATAAAAAAATCATCATAATATTCTTTACATATTTTATATCTTTTTATTGCATTTTTTATTATACTATCTATATTACGAAAAAGAAAAATTATTTTTAAAACTTTACATTTTTTTCAAATACCTAAAAATAATACTAAAACAAAGGAGAACCCGAAAAGTTCTCTTCTGTTATTTATTTTTTTCTATCATTTTTTTATCTTTTTAAATATTGTTTAAGATTTTTCGAGTATTGTTTCATCTCTATCATCGCTTACTATAAATATTTTATAAAATTACTTATTTGCAATTAATCAACAATTTCTGCATCTTGAACATCATCTTCAGAAGAACCATTATCTGCATTTCCTTCAGTTCCACCTTGTGCTTGTTGTTGAGCCGCTGCTGCTTCTTGGTACATTCTAGTTGCAAATCCTTGAGATACTTTCGACAATTCTTCGATTCCTTTTCTGATTGCTTCGATGTCGTCTCCATCTTTTACTTTCTTCAATTCTTCGATTGCTTTTTCGATGTCTTCTTTTTTCAGTTCCTTGCAATTTAGATTCAGTTTTCTTTTATAGTTTTTTCAGTTGCAATTACTAATTGGTCAGCTTGGTTTCTAGCTTCTACTAATTCTTTAAATTTAGCATCTTCAGCTTCATTTGCTTCAGCATCTTTTTTCATTTTTTCGATGTCTTCTTTAGACAAATTAGATGAACCAGAAATTGTTACTGTGTTTTCTTTTCCTGTTCCTAAATCTTTAGCAGATACATGCACGATACCATTTGCATCAATATCAAATGTTACTTCGATTTGAGGTACTCCTCTTGGTGCAGGTGGGATGTCGTTCAAATTAAATTCTCCTAATTTATGGTTGTCAGCCGCTCTAGCTCTTTCCCCTTGCAATACAACGATTGATACTGCTGGTTGATTATCTGCTGCTGTTGAGAACACTTGTGATTTTTTAACTGGCACAGTAGTATTTCTATCAATGATCTTAGTAAATACTCCACCCATTGTTTCAATTCCTAATGACAATGGAGTTACATCTAATAACAATACATCTTTAACGTCTCCCATTAATACTCCACCTTGAATAGCTGCTCCTGCTGCTACAACTTCATCAGGGTTAATTGATTTATTAGGTTCTTTTCCAAAGAATGATTTAACCCATTCTTGAACTGCTGGGATTCTTGTTGATCCACCAACTAATAAGATTTCATCAATTCCACTTGGATCTAAGTTTGCATCTTCTAACGCTTGTTTAACAGGCCCTTTAGTTGCTTCAACCAAGTCTTTTGTCAATTCATCAAATGCTGCTCTAGTTAATTTCTTTTCCAAATGTTTTGGTCCACTTGCATCCATTGTAATGAATGGCAATGAAATTTGTGTTTCTAATGTAGTTGACAATTTTTTCTTAGCATCTTCTGCTGCATCTTTCAATCTTTGAATTGCCATTTTATCATTTCTTAAATCAATTCCAGTTTCTTTTTTAAATTCATCAGCTAACCAGTCAATAATTTTTTGGTCAAAGTTGTCTCCACCTAAGTGGTTATTTCCTGAAGTTGAAATAACTTCTACTACTCCATCTCCAATTTCCAATACTGATACGTCAAATGTACCTCCACCTAAGTCAAATACTAACACTTTTTCTTCTTTTTTCTTATCTAATCCATAAGATAATGCTGCTGCTGTTGGTTCATTAATAATTCTTTTTACTGTAAGTCCTGCAATTTCTCCTGCATCTTTAGTTGCTTGTCTTTGAGCATCAGTAAAAGTAGCTGGTACAGTGATTACTGCTTCTGTTACAGTTTCTCCTAAATAGCTTTCAGCATCTTTTTTCAATTTTTTCAAAATCATTGCTGAAATTTCTTGTGGTGTATAATCTTTTCCATGAATATTTACTTTATAGTCTGATCCCATTTGTGTTTTAATTGAAATTACTGTTGAATCAGGATTTGTAATTGCTTGTCTTTTAGCAATTTCCCCAACTATAATTTCTCCATTATCTTTAATATTTACTACTGAAGGTGTAGTTCTTCCTCCATCACTATTTGGTATTATCGCAAAGTTTCCACCTTCCATAACTGCCACGCAGCTGTTTGTTGTCCCTAAATCTATTCCTATTATTTTACTCATATATATCATTCTCCTTAATTTTTCAATTTATTTAATTTTTTTATAAAAGTATTATTTTTAAATCCCAATTTTTAAATCCATTTTTTTGAATTTTTCAAATTATAACTTTTACAAAATTACTTTTTTTATTAACTGTTACCATCGCTGGTCTAATAACTTTTCCTTTCAATTTATATCCTTTTTGGAACACTTTCACAATAACATCATTGTCTAAATTTTCCACATTTTTCAGTCATCATCGCTTGATGTTCATAAGGATTAAACTTCACACCTTCTGCTGCTTCCAATTCTTCAACACCTTCTTCAGTCAAAAGATTTCTCAGATTTCTCAAAATCATATTAACTCCTTCAACCAATGCGTCAAAGTTTTTTTAGTTTCAGCAGAAGCTTGTTCAGCTCTTTCTAAATTATCAATATTATCTAATAATTTTGTAATAATACCTTCGAAGCATATTTTTTTCATTTCAGCAACTTCATTTTCTTTTTCTTTTTGTGAAGTTTTTGAAATTCAGCTAATTTTCTTGTATAAGAACTCTTCCATTCTTCCAAGTCCTTTCTCAAGTTTTGCGATTACTTCGCAAGGATTTTTCTTCTTCTTCCTCTTTTTGCAGTAGAATCAGCATTTTCTTTTGTTTCATTTGCTTTCATTTTCTGCATTTAATTTGATCTTTTACTTCTTCATTTTCATTTTTTCTCTGACATCGTCTACCCTCACTTCTCCTTTATTATTTTTTTCTAAAAAGTTGTTTCACTTCCTCTGAAACATATTCTACTAAACCAACTGTTTCTAGAATATTCCATCCGTTTCGGACCCTATTACCCCCATAACACCTTTAGCATTCTCCCAATGTGTAAACTGAAAAATACAAACGAGAAATCTTCCAAGCCAGGTATATTCAAATCTTCTCCAAAGATAACATTTACTTCACCATCTTTATATTCTCTCTTTGAATAAATTGTGAAAATACTGCTCTTAAATCTTTTGGATTATTAAACAATTTTCACTCGATCAATTATTTTCATTACATCTGAGACATTGCCTTCTAATAAATTTCGAACCCCCTTCAAAAAAAATAATTTTCCTTCATCTACACCTTTATCTTCCTGAAAAACCTTCTGGTACGAATAACTCCGTATTTGTGAAGAAATTCTCCTAAATCAGATAGTGTAAAATACTTCTTTTTCTCTGATTTTTTTCATTTCAAAAACCTATTAATATTTTTCAACTCCTTCTTCATTCAAAGGCGTTTTCCAGATACACACTCAAGTTTTTTTGTTAAATATGAATCCATAACTATTACAGCAAGAATAGTCGTATCATTAATATGAACTAACTTTTACTTTTCTTAATTCCTTCCTGCTTTATAGCTGGCTCCAACACAACTCCTGCATACTGACTAATTTTTCGACAGTAGCCTCGATGTCTCTTCAAATATCATATCTATTTGGTTCATTCGTTTATTATACGCTTGTAAAACTTTTGCTTTTTTTCCTCTTGAGAAATATCTCGTATTTTTAATAAGTTCCTCCACATATAATCTGTAACCTTCACTTGTAGGAATTCTTCCAGAAGATGTATGTGTTTTTGCTAATCAAACCCTTTATCTTCCAAATCAGCCATTGTATTTCTAATTGTAGCTGAAGAAACTCCGATATTATACTTTCTTTCTCAAAGTTCTTGACCCTACACTTTCACCAAATTCGAGATAATGTTTGATTATAGCTTTTTAAAATCAACTGTTCTCTTTCATTCATCTCTGTATCCCTTCCTTTTTTTGTTAGCACTCACTAACTCATAGTGCTAACTACAGATATATATATACTACATTTTTGAAAAAAATTTGTCAACACTTTTTTTAAAAATTTTTTTAAATTTTTTACAAAAACTAATCATCTTCAAAAACCCTTTAAAAATCATCATTCTAAACAACTTTTAAATTTTTATTTTTTTAAAATTAGTAATATTTTATATAATTTTTTATTTATTTTAATTTTTATACTTCATACTTAATTTAAATTCTCACCAAACAAAAAAAGGATAAGCAAAGACTTACCCTTTTTTTAAAACTATTCAATTTTAATTATTTATTATTTAACAATTAAAGTTTCTCCAGTCATTTCAGCAGGTTTTTCAATACCTAATAAATCTAACATTGTTGGTGTTAAATCAGCTAATTTACCATCTGTTCTTAATTTAACATCCTTTCAAGTCATTTGAAATTAAGATGAATGGAACTGGGTTTACAGTATGAGCTGTATGAGGTGCTCCAGTTTCAGGATTTACTAATAAATCAGCATTTCCATGGTCTGCTGTAATTAATACTGCTCCATCTAATTCCAATACTTTGTTAACAATTTGTCCTGTACAGTTATCTACTGCTTGACAAGCTGCCATTACTGCTTCTACATTTCCTGTATGTCCAACCATATCAGGATTTGCGAAGTTTAATATAACTGTGTCAACTTTACCAGTGTTTAATTCTTCGATTAATCTTTCTTTTTACTTTATAAGCACTCATTTCAGGTTGTAAATCATAAGTTGCAACTTTTTGGTGAGTCAGACAACAATCTAATTTCTCCTGGATAAGGTTCTTCTTTACCACCATTGAAAGAAGAATGTAACGTGTGCGTATTTTTTTCAGTTTCAGCTGTTCTTACTTGAGTTAATCCTGCTTTTTGAAACTACTTCTCCAAATCCATTTACGATTTCTTCAGGTGGATATGCTACTGGTGAAGCAAATGTAATATCATATTGAGCCATTGTAACGAAAATTAACTTTAGGATAAACTTTTCTTGCAAATCCTGTAAATTCAGGGTCAACAAATGTTCTAGTTAATTGTCTAGCTCTATCAGGTCTAAAGTTTGCGAAAGATTACACCGTCTCCATCTTTAATTAATCCATTGTCTTTTGAACCAATTTTTGCTGGTTTTACAAATTCATCTGTAATTCCTTCTGCATAAGAATTTTTGATAGCTTCTTCAGCTGTAGCAGCTACATTTCCTTCTCCTAAAGTCAATGCATTGTAAGCTAATTCTACTCTATCCCAGTTATTATCTCTATCCATTGCATAGTATCTTCCAACTATTGTTGCAATTTTACCAACACCTAAATCATCTAATGCTTTTTGTAATTGTGCTAAGTATTCAACTCCACTTTCAGGCGCAGTGTCTCTTCCATCCATAATTGCATGAACGTAAATTTCAGTTAATCCTTTTTTCTTAGCCATGTCAACTAATCCGATTAAATGGTCAATGTGGCAGTGAACTCCACCATCTGAAGTCAATCCAGTGATATGTAATGCTTTTCCATTAGCTTTTGTTGTTTCCATAACATCTGACAATACTTTATTTTCTAAAATTGTTCCTTCTTTAATTGCTTTAGAAATTTTTGGTAACATTTGATAAACTATTCTTCCAGCACCAATATTTGTATGTCCAACTTCTGAGTTCCCAAATTGCCCTTCTGGTAATCCTACAAACTCTCCGTCTGCTCTTAATTCAGTGAATGGGTATTCTTTAACATATCTGTTAAAATTTATTGGATTAGCCAATTTTACTCCATCAACTTCGTCATTGTGGTGGTTCATTCCCCAACCGTCTAAAAATTATTAAAACTACTGGTCTTTTTTCATTCTAGTTCTTCCTTCCATTTATATTATTAATTACCTGTACATTATACAAATTTTTTTAATAATTTATCAAGAAATTTTTATACTTTTTTAAAAAAATATTTCAAAAAAATGTTTGTCTATTGACTAAAAAAATAAAATCAATGTATAATTAAAATTGGAAATGTTTACTTTCTTTTTTTGGAAATAAACGACTATCTTGTCTAAGAAAAGGAAATTTAATTATGAGAGTTATTATTTTAAAAAAATAGCAACGAAACAGCAAAATGGAGCGCTTATCGAATTGCAAAAGAAATGTTAAAATTCAAGCCAACTCCTGAAAAAAACCTTTTTGTTTTTAGGTCTACCTACTGGCTCTACACCTTTAAAAACATACAAAGAATTAATCAATTTATATAACGAAGGAATTATTTCATTTTGAAAATGTTATTACATTTAATATGGATGAATATGTAGGGTTTATCGCCTGATAACGAACAAAGTTATCACTACTTTTATGCACGAACATTTTTTTCAAATTCATCAATATTAAACCAGAAAATATTAATATTCCCAAATGGAATGGCAACTGATTTAGAAGCCGAATGTCAAAGATACGAAGATAAAATTAAAATCAGTTGGAGGAATAACTCTGTTTTTTTAAGCGGAGTTGGAGAAGATGGACACATTGCCTTTAACGAACCAGGATCTTCGCTAAGTTCACGAACTCGTAGTAAAGAACTTACACATGACACAATTTTAGCAAATTCTAGATTTTTTTGACCACGATGTTGAAAAAAAGTTCCAAAATTAGCTTTTAACCGTTGGAGTTGGAACACTTTTTAGATTCGAAAGAAATTTTGACTATCATTAACGGATACAAAAAAATCACAAGCCGCTTATTACGGAATTGAAGGATGTGTCACTCAAATGTGGACTATTTCTGCATTACAACTACATCGAAAAAGCTCTTTTTAATCGTTGACGAAGACGCCGTTTCTGATTTAAAAGTAAAAACTTATAGATATTTTTAAAGATATTGAATCAAAAAAATATTGATTTAGAAAAAAATGAAAAGAAGAATTATTGACTTTTTAAATAAAATTAATAATATGAGAGGAAAAATAAAATGATTATAAAAAAATGCAAAAATTTTTTTGATGGAGAAAAATTTATAGACAAAAAAATACTGTTCTCATCGAAGATAAAACTATAAAAAAATTTTTAAATGAAAATGAATTATCACAAAAAGAAATTTCTGACAATGAAATCATAGACATTCAAGGAATGGTTTTTGTCACCAGGATTTATTGATTTGCAGTTAAACGGATGTGGCGGTGTATTATTCAATGATGATACGTCTGAAAACGCATTAAAAATTATGAATGAAACTAACAAAAAATTTGGTTGTACATCATTTTTACCAACATTAATCACTTCTCCTGACAATAAAATTCTTAACGCTCTAGAAGTTTTGAAAAACATCGATAATCCAGAAGAAATCGGTGTTTTGGGACTTCACATTGAAGGGCCTTACATAAGTGTTGAAAAAAAAGGAATTCATAGACCTGAATACATTAGAATTTTGTCAGATGAAATTATACAAAAAATTGCAGATTTTGGAAAAGAAATCACTCGATTAATTACGATTGCACCTGAAAAAGCAAAAATTGAACATTTGAAAACTTTGAGAAAAGCTGGAATCAAGATAAATATGGGACATTCAAATGCTACTTACGACCAATGTCTTGAAAAAAAAGAATACTACGATGGAGGAACACACTTATATAATGCAATGAGTCCACTAGAATCAAGAAATCCAGGACTTGTCGGTTTCCTATTTAACGATAACGAATTAAGTGCTGGAATAATTGTGGATGGTTTTCACTCAGAATTTCCTGCTGTCGAAATTGCAAAAAAAATAATGAAAAATCGATTGTATCTAATTACTGATGCCGTAAGCCCTGCTGGAACAACTGACATGAAAGAATTTATGTTTGAAGGAAATCGTGTTTTATATCAAAATGGTAAATGTATTTCTCCCGAAGGAACACTTGGCGGATCAGCTCTTGTAATGATTGACGGAGTTAAAAATTTAGTTCAAAAAGTCAACCAACCTTTAGAAGAAGCATTAAGAATGGCAACTTCCTATCCAGCAAAATTTATTTCTGTAGAAGATAGATACGGATACATAAAAGAAGGATTTATCGCCGATTTAACATATTTTTGATGATAATTTTAAAATTAAAGGAACTATTTCAAAAGGAAATCTACAAACTTACTAAAATTATCAAAAAAATTGTATTTTTTTACCTTTCATTTAAACAAAAAAATATGATATAATTACTTTGAGAAACAAAATAATTTTTGTTTCCTTTTTGAATGAAAGGAGAAAAAAATGAAGATAAATAACTTCTATAGTTTATTAAAAAAATATCGGTATTTTTTCGAACATTTAATGAGAAACAAATTGAGAATATTTTTTTAGTAAAATTCATTATCAAATAAAAGATTATCCTAAAAATGAATTAGTTTTTTTCGAGTGACACTATTAATCATATAATTATTATTTTTGGAGGGACTTTGCAAAGGAGAAATGCAAAAAGCTGAATGGCGATTCAATTGTGATTGATTACATTCCTTCACAGCAAATTGTCGCTCCTGCTTTTATTTTTTTGGTGATGTCAGCACTTTTCCCCGTTGATTTAATCACCGTTGAAAAAAACAAAATTACTTTTTTTAGATAAAAATGATTTTTTTAGAACTTTTTACAAACTGATAAAACCCTTTTAATAAATTTTTATCAATGAAATTTCCAACAAAGGACAATTACTATCAAAAAGAATTTGGTTTAATTTTACAAACAAAACTATCACAGAAAAAAATTATTAGCTATGTTAAACAAAATCAAAAAAATGGAATTATCACTTTTTTTATCCAAATATTTCTGAACTTGCAAAAAAATTTGAGATTACACGACCTTCTTTATCTCGTGAAATTTCTTCACTTTGTAATAAAGGAATTTTTGACAAAAATTAGTAATAATCAGTATCGTGTTGATTTATCTGTGATATGAATAAAAAAAGTTTCTATAAATTTATAAAATATAAATTTACAATATTGTTTGCATAAAATCAGTTATACTAAGTTTAAATATTACTTAACAAAATTTACCAAATTTTAGGAGGATTTATGAAAAAAAGATTATGAAAAATACACTACCGAAGAACTAAAAGAAAAAAAATTAACACCAGAACAATTTGAAGTGACACAAAACGAAGGAACTGAAGCACCCTTCAAAAAAACGAATATTGGGATAATACAGAAAAAAAGGACTTTACGTAGACATTGTTTCTGGCGAACCGTTATTCACTTCAATGCAAAAATTTGAATCAAGTTGTGGATGGCCAAGTTTTGACGCTACAATTAATCAAGAAAATATGGTTTATAAAGAAGACAACAAACTTTCTAGAACTCGTACCGAAGTTAGAACAAAAAAAGAAGCGATATTCATTTTAGGGTCATATTTTTCAACGACGGACCAACTGAAACAGGAATGAGATTTTTGTATGAATTCTGCTGCCTTGAGATTTATTCCGTTTGAAGATTTGGAAAAAGAAGGGTTATTCAGACTATATTTATTTATTTGAAAATGAAAAAAATAATTTTTTTGATTTTTTAAAAACAAACATATTTTTTTAAATTTAAGAGTAAAATTTTTTTAAAGTTCAATTTAAAAATTTTCTACTCTTTTTATATAAATTTTTACATAAAAAAAATCCAATCTACCGTTCTAACTTAATTTTTTTGGTTGCCTGTAAATGTTACAGGTGGTAGTTATTTTTCACAAAACAGCACAGAATCCGTGCAAAGCTAATGCCGCCGTGATTGACCTGAATCTCTTTTGTAAAGTGATAACCCCATTAAAAAAAGAGTAAAGCCCAAAAAAATTATATTGTTAGTATCGAATAGACCAGAAATTTCTTTTTTTATATGTTTATTTCTTTATCTAACCTTCTGTATTATATCCTTTATATCCAAAATTGTCAAACATTTATTTTTCTAATTTTTTTATAAATTTTTCATTTGTAATAATAGTTCTTAAAACAACTCTTTAAAAAAACAAGCCTTTTTTTGGTATAATTAATTTATTGAAAAAAACAAAATTTTTATGTACTTATAAATTTTTCAAAAAAACTTTAGTAGAAATAAATAAAATCTGGTAAAACTTGATTTTTTTATAAACAGAAAATGAGTTGTTATTCATTATTTATGAAATGACTTTTTAAATAAAAAAATAAAAAAATCAAAAACATAATTAACTTATCAAAATTAAAAAGAAAGGAATCTGAACTATGAAAAATTTTTTTAACGGAAATAAGCAGCCGTCTGATACTTTTAGATTAACTTTTTCTACTAAGTATCGTCGGAGGTCTTCTTGATGCTTATACATTTTTTTAGTACGTGGAAAAAGTCCTTGCCAATGCTCAAACAGGAAACATTGTTTATCTGGCTATTTATTTAGGAGAAAGAAATATTAAAAAAAGCTATTTTTTTATTTATTTCCTATCCTAGCTTTTTGGTGCTGGAATCTTCATTTCAGAAGTTATAAGAGGAAAATTAGCACCTAAAAATATTGAAAACGAAAAATTATTTCCATTGGCGTCAAATCAGAGTATTTATTGAAATTATCATTTTACTTATTGTCGGATTTATCTCTAAAGGAAAATGGGATCTTTATGTGAATATTATTGTTTCATTTATCGCCGCAATTCAGTACCAAACATTCAAAAAAATCAAATGGAGTTGTCATGGCAACAACAATGTGTACTGAGAATTTTAGATCTTCAATGGAACATTTGTATATTTATACAAACACTAAAAAAACAAAAAGAGTCTACATTTCTTCCTAAAAATATATCGGTATGATTCTTTCATTCATTTTAGGAGGTCTTTTATGTGTTTTTTTAGTCAATTTTTTGAATACGATTAATCAATCAGAAAAAAAGCCATTTTAGCAGCAGTCCCAATTTTTACTTTTTAGTTTCTTATTTGATGACGAAAAAGAAAAATTTAAAAATATATGTGATTATAAAAAGAGAACGTCAATAATCTGTATAATTTATATAAATTATTAACGTTCTTATATAACGAGAAAAATATTTTCTACTCTCTATTCCGATAAAAATTACGGACACTTTCGAATATGTAAAAATTTTTTTGTGTAAACAGAAATAGCAAAAGTATTGAATTTACTGAATTCATCTATTAATTTACACAAAAATTATAGACATTCTCACACTTCAAAAAAATAAAAAAATTAAACTCAACATTTTCTTTTTAATACATCTTTTTATTATATCAAACAATCTTATTTAATTTCCAAAATATCCGTCAACTTTTCTACAATATACGTAGCTCCAGCCTCTCTTAAATCCTCCTCTGAACCAAATCCATAAAGTACTCCAATACTATTTATCCCATTTTTTTATTAGCTCCAATAATATCAAACTTCGTATCACCAACCATAAAAAAATTTCGTATTCATCAGTATTTTCTATTTCATTATCTAAAATATATCGAATTATATCAACTTTTTTTCAGAAAAAAAGTTCCATCAGCGCTAGATCCTACAACTTTTCTCAAAATATTTATCCAATCCAATATTTTTTTATTATTTCTTTTGCATGTTTATCGTCCTTCGAAGTCGCTACAAACAATTTACACGATTCACTCAATGTTTTTAATCGTCTCTTCCACTCCTTCGTAAACCTCTATTTCAAACATTCCCTTTTCCGAGTAATATTCCCTAAATACCTCAACCGCCTTTTGAATATCTTTCCCTTCAAAATACAATCCAAATGAGTCATGCAAAGGAGGACCAATAAACGACTTTAAAATCTCTTTCGATGGCGTTAAAACACCCATTTTCTCAAACGCATAATCAAAAGAATTCAAAATCCCTCTACTCGAATTTATAATCGTCCCGTCTAAATCTACAAAAAATATTTTCTCTTTCATATCCTCATCTCCCTCTTTTTTTACATTTTTCTATTTTTCCCAAAATTGTATAAAAATTATAATCTTTATCTTTAAGTTTTCCCAAAAGAATATCCGTCTTCAAATTACAAACAAAATTTCCTTTTTATTAATATCGCTGTCCCAAAAACCGTCGGATAATCTTTTTATCTTTTTTTCTATACTTACCTATTGAAACTACTGTTATTTCATCCCCATCCTGATTTTTTTAATATTACATTAGCCTTTTTGTAAATCATCTCTTTTCACCAATTTTATCATCTAATAATAATTTATCAATCTAGTTTCTTCTAAAATCCAATTTTTTTCAATAACTCAGTATCTTTAACTTTTTGATCTTTAAAAATAAAAAAACTTTTTGTATTATAAATCTTCTTACGAATTTGACTAATTCTAACTATATTTAGAAATAAGTTATTTGAAAAAAATTAAAAATAGAATATTATTACAACTATCAATAAAATACTTTTTCTTCAACAGAGATTTTTCTTTTCTCTACATTACTTTCCAAATAAATTTTTCTTCTTTTTTTCATCTCGCTCCATAGCTTTTTATCTTTAATTTTATAGAATAATATGGAAAATATGCTAACATCACTAAATAAAATATCGTATGACTTACAACATTATTTCCATAATATTTTTTTCAATAAGAAAAATTTATTCCCAATATCAAAAATTCCTATGATTCTCATTCTTGTTTCATAATCTTTTTCTTTAGCTAGTTCTTTCCATTCCTTCTCTGTATAAGAAAAAAATTTTATTTTTCTTCATTTTTCCTCTTTCATTAGATAAATTTTTAAAAATACCCTTCTATAATTACTGAAACTACAAAAAAATTACTATAATTTATCAACAATTATTTTTATTTTTTTATAAAAAAAGAAAGTATAAAACTCTCATTTACAATAACTTATTTTTTTAAAAAGTGGTGCCTAGAAGAAGATTCGAACTTCCGACCCTGCGGGTATGAACCGCATGCTCTAGCCAACTGAGCTATCTAGGCATATTTGGTGGCGGGAGCTGGATTTGAACCAACGACCTTCGGGTTATGAGCCCGACGAGCTACCATGCTGCTCTATCCCGCGACATTTATAATTTTGTATGGTGCCTCGGGCCGGACTTGAACCGGCACGGAATTGCTTCCACAGGATTTTAAGTCCTGTGCGTCTACCGATTTCGCCACCAAGGCATACATTAACTTTTATTAACTACATAGATGATTATACACTATTATTTTTATTTTTTTGTCAACAACTTTTTTTATTTTTTTGAGGATGAAATTATAAGAGTAGTAGAGGGGCTACGGAGGGGCTATGCTACCTAAAAATATAACAAAAATTAGGTGAAAATTAATTCTGTAATTGATAAAAATAAAAAAATATTCAAAAAAATGATATAAAAAAATATAGATTCAAACTATTATAAATAAAGGGTTGAGGTATATTTAGAATTGCAGGCAACCGACAGGCAACCGCCTTTTTAAAAAAAAGCATGAGTAAGTGTTATTTAAGTGAAAAGTATGAGGAAAAAGAAAGAAAAAAATTATATCAAGAGACAAGATAAGGAAAATAACAAGAAAAGCTAGTAAAGATAATAGATTGAGTTGGTAATAATATAAAAAAAAGACCTAGAGCCGTATACCCTAGGTCTTAAAAAGGAGTTTATGAAGAAAAAAAGTTTTCACTTTTTTCTATTGGTCAAGATTATTATACGGTATATTTATTAGAATAAATTATTATTTTAGTATTTTTTTATCTTTGTTAGTGAAAAAAAGTTAACGAAATTATAAAAATAAGATTAAAAAAATAGAAAAAAATTATAGAAGATTTATTAGTTAAAGAAAAAAATTTTTCAAAAAAATTTTTTAAAAAAATGGTTCTCAAAAAAAGAAAAATGTTAAAATTATATGTTGAAGTTTTTTTATAAGGTGAAATTTGATAAATTTGATAGTTAATAAAGACTCATTTTATTGGTAATTTTTTTGAAAAAAATGTTGAAGATATAATGAGAATTTACAAAAGGTCTGTTTTATTTTCTTATCGAATTGTCAAATGAAATCTAGTAAGTAAAGATTTTTCAATGTAAATGTAAATTATAAAGTGAGAATAAAAAGAAAAGAGGGAAAATGAAAAAAATAGAAAAAAATATTTATAACAGCAATGTTTCTGGCAATGTCTGCGTTTTTCATTCGCGGAAGGAGAGGATTATTCAGATTATAAAGCGTTATTAATTGGAGATGAGAATGGGAATATTATAAAAAGAAGATAATGCAAATTCAGTTAGACCTTTGGCGTCAATAACAAAAGTTATGACATCGATTTTAACGTTTGATAAATTGAAAAAAATGGGCAAATTTCATATGATGATCAGGTTACAGTTTCGAATAAGGCTTCTAAAATACCTTATGGGATTCAATTAAAAAGCAGGTAAACAGTACTCTGTAAGAGATTTATTAAAAGCAACAATCGTAAAATCTTCAAATTCAGCAGCATATGCGTTGGCTGAATATGTTGGTGGGGATGTGAATAGTTTTGTTGGACAAATGAACTCGAAAGCAAGACAATTTGGATTAAATTCGTTGAGATATTGTTCGCCCTAATGGGTTGCCACCTAGTTATACAGGATCTTGTATGGATCAAGGAAATGCGAAAGATTTGTATAAATTAGCAACTATAACAGTAAAAGATTATAGTGAATTTTTGGATTTTTCTAAAAATTCAGTGGCATATATTGGTAACGGGGATACAAAACTTACATCTACGAATACACTTTTAGGAAAAGTTACAGGATTAGATGGATTGAAAACAGGATATCATGATGCAGCGGGATCAAATATCATTTTGACAGCTGATAGAGGCGGAGATAGAGTAATAGCTGTTATTTTTGGGATCGAATAAATCTAAAGATAGAAATGCTATTGGAATGAGAGAAATTAACAATTATTATGCAAATGGATATGGAAGAAAAAAATAATAAACAAATACCAATAAAAAAATGCAAATAACAATACAAATAATAATACAAACAATCCTGAAAAAGAAAAAGTGGAATACAAGACTTTTTTTGGGTTCTTTATTCGGAAATAATCACAAAGATGGACCTAGAAAAAAATTAGAGTTGTAAGTAAAAAGAGATGTTGTTGCCGTTGTTAAAATAGGAAATGAAAAAGTATAATTTATATCCGACACAAGATATTGAAATAACAGCTACAGAAAAACCTAATTTGACTTATAGTGTTACTTTACAAGATGGAGTAAATAGAGATAGTAGAGGAAAAGTTGTAGGAAAATACACTGCTACAGATGGGAAAAATCGAAGTTAGTGGAGATTTAATAATGAGATAAAATATTTTTTTAAAGAAAGGCAAAAAGATATGTCTATAGGAGTTTTTGATTCAGGAGTAGGTGGCTTAACAGTTTTTAAAAGAAATTAGAAAAAGTATTACCAAATGAGAAAAATTTATTATTTAGGTGATACGGCTAGAGTTCCTTATGGTGAAAAAGACGAAAAGATTTGATAATAAGATATTCAAAACAGATAGTGGAGTTTTTGCTTGAAAAAAAAAGTGAGTGCAATAGTGGTAGCTTGTAATACAGCTACTTCTCTTGCATTAGATGAACTTAATGATACTTTTTAAAACGCCAATTATAGGAGTGATTGATGCAGGAGTAAAAACAGCTTTATACACTACAAAAAAATAAAAAAAATTGGAGTTATTGGTACTAAAGCAACAATAAATTCTAAAAAAATATGAAGAAGAAATAAAGAAAAAAAGATAATGAGATAGAAGTTTTTTTCAAAAGCGTGTCCGTTATTTGTTCCAGCTGTGGAAGAAGGAATTTTTAGAAGGAAATTAATGAACCAAATTGTGAAAACTTATTTAGATGAGTTTGATGGGAAAAATAGATTCTTTGATTTTTAGGATGTACACATTATCCGTTGTTAAAAGATGTAATTTCTCAAAATTTATCCTGAAATAAATATTGTCGATCCAGCGAAAGAAACTGCTTTAGATTTGGAAAAAAATTCTAGAAGAAAATAATCTGTTGGAAAATGACGCAGAAAAAGGTAACGAAGTGGAATATTATGTTACTGATGGAGAAGATAAATTTAAAGAAGTTGGAACAATGTTTTTTTAGGAAAAAAATATAAAAAAAGGTAAATTTGATTAAATTGTAGAAAAGGCAAAAAAATGTTTGAGTATATATTTGGAGAATTGAAAAGTAAAAAAAGTAGATTATATTGCATTGGATATCAATGGATTAGCTTATAAAATATACATTTCTTTAAAAAAACTTTTTGAAAAAAACTAGAAGAAATTGGACAAAAAGAAAAAGTTTACATTCATACAAATGTGAAAAGAAGATGATATTTCATTTTATGGATTTAAGACTGAAAATGAGAGAGATTATTTAAAGCATTGATAAGTATAAGTGGTGTAGGACCCTAAATTAGCAATTGCGATATTATCGACATTTAATACAAGAGAAGTAATTGATATTGTGACTGGCGATGAAGCAAAAATATTTACAAGAGTTCCTGGATTAGGAGTGAAAAAAAGGCACAAAAAAATAATTTTTAGATTTGAAAAGATAAAGTTAAAAAAATTAAATATAATTGAAATTGACAACGAAAAATAGCAGTATTGCAAATGGTAAATTAATAATTTCAACAACAGAATCTGTTAATAATACAAAATTAATTTTTAATGAAAGAAGACTTGAAATTAGCGTTGGAATCATTAGGTTATTTGAATGCAGATGTTTCAAAATGGATTTCTGATGAGGAATTATCTAAAATTAATGATTTAGGAGAATCAATAAAAAGTTATTTTTACAAAAAAATACAAGATAAGAAAAAAATAATAATCTATTTAAATATTTTAAGGGCTATCTCAAAATAATTAAAAATTTTAAGACAGCCCCGTATTTTTTTACTCATTATATTCAAAATCTATTATATCTTTTCTTATATCTCTCATCAAAAATTTTATCACATTATCTGATTCAGATTGAAGTAGAAGAAACAATCTTGCTAATATTTTTTTCCAACAAAAAAAACTTTTTTTAACTTGATCTATCTCATTTAATGTGTGATTTTTTTAGAAAATTTGTATTAACTCATTATATTCATTGATAATATTATTTATAAAAGTGTTCTCAAATTTCTTGAACCTTTTATCAGAAAGAAATCTTTCATAAATTGTGGAATTTTTATTTATTCGTATTCCATCTTTCTTTTCAGAAGCTGTAGCTCTAGAAAATTGATCATAAATTTCTGCATAAAGCATATCATTTGGGCCTTCAAAAAAATTGTAAACGGTCTAAAATCAATAGCTACATTACTCATTGGATGTCCAGTTTCAAAACCTTTTGCTCCTAAAAGTTTTTGAGCGATTTGAGCTGCTTTATAAGTATATTCTGTAGCAAGTGTTTTTTTAGAATATTTGCTTCCATCAATTTATCGGCAACAGATTTTTTTCTGGTGAAATATTATTGCAAGTATAATTGTACATAATTTTTGATATTTCATATGTATTTTTTTATTTCATTCAATTCATTTTTGAACAAAATCTATTTCTTTTTCTAGCAAATTTTATTATATTCTTCACAATAAACTCCATAATTCCATGTGTCATTCCTACTAGCTGTAAACGACTTCTTATGAAAATATTTTTGAAATTCTCTTAGACAATTTGCTTTTGCTTTCTGAAAGTTTAATAACATTTTTTTGCAGGAATATTGGCATCAATGTGATTTACTGCATATCTTACAGCTTTTAAACCTTCTGAATTTAAAAACATCATAAGTTATATACTCTCTAGGAACTAATATCAAGCTAATTATTTTTAGAAATTTTTTTCATCCTTTTTTTCTTTAGCAGCGACTAGTAAAAAAATCACTTTGTGAGTTTCCTTGCCAATATTTATCAGCCTTAACATGAATCGTATTCTCATCTATATACTCATAATATGACTGCATTTCCTTTGCTATTGCAGATCCAGATGTGTTAGGCTCTGTAATTCCAAGACCTCCACCTTCTCCATTGAATATCATTTCTAGGCCCTTTTCAATTTGCTCTTGATTTCCATATTCAACAAGTGGCTGTAATACCAAGGCTCCTTCGATTCCTGTTCTCAGTGTAATTGGAACACCATAATTTCCAGCTATTCTAAGTACTTCCTGAATTTCAAACTGATTATTTTTTTCTTCCTCCAAATTTTTTTCTGGAAGAAATGGCAATAAAAGTCCACACTTTTTTTAATATTTTTTTCCACTTCTCCTCTGATAAATATTTCATCAAATTTATTTTTTTCTATATTTCCATTCGAAAAAAACTTCATTAAATGCTTTTTTTATATTTGACAAAAAAATTCTTCTGTATTCATTTTTAAAAAAATTTTTCATTTATAAATTTATTCATATTTTTCCTCCTATTAGTTCTTTATAAACAAAATACTTTGATTGTAAAATATTTTGTTTATATAACATTGTTATTATAGCATAATAGAGAAAAAAATAACAATTTATATAATATCATATCTTGTCAAAAATTTATAATTTTTTTAAAACACTTCTTGAAACATAGAAATTATTAAATAAATTTATTTTAAAAATCAAATTGAGATTTTTTTACTTTATCTATTCCTACTATTTCCCAATTTTTTTCTAATTCTTCTTCTAATTTATCCAACAAACTATCTAATTGTTTTTGAAACTGCTTCAATAGTAGATTTTTTTCAGCTAAATCCACTCCTGCTTTCTTCAATTGATTCATCGGAAAAATCACTACCACCTGAACTCAATAATTCAATATATTTTTTTAAGTGCTTCTTTTCTCACATTTTCATCTTCATTTTTTTATAACTTTATCATACAAAATTGCCGAAGATGCAAAAGCAAGTTGCGTATTGATACACATAAAACGGAGAATTAAAGAAATGTGGCACCCTCGCCCAAAAAATATTCAATAATTCATCTTTTTCAATTCCATCGCCATAATAAGCATCAAACAAATCTTCTGTTATCTTACTCAAGACATCAGCTGTTATAGGTTGTCCTGTTTCTGCTAATTTATGTGCTTGATATTCATAATCAGCCAATAGTGCTTGAAAATAGAATGTTCCTGTAATATTTCCAATTTCTTGCTCTAATAAAGCGATTTTCTCTGCAGGATCACTCGTTTTTTCCAACATATAATCTAGCAATAATCTCTCATTAAATGTCGATGCAACTTCTGCTACAAAAATTGTATAATCTGACATTGAAAATGGTTGATTTTCTTGAGAATAAAGCGTATGCAAAGTATGACCCAACTCATGTGCCAACGTAAACACACTATCAAGCGTCTTATTATAATTCAAAAAGCATATACGGATGAACTCCCGTAAACTCCCTGCCGAATAAGCTCCTGGTCTTTTTCCCTTTTTGTCTCAAATACATCTAACCAACCTTCAGATATCGCCTTTTTCCATTTTAGAAACATAATCTGTCCCTAAAGGTTTAACTGAATTCAAAACAATATTTTTTTCGCATCATTGTACTCATATTCCTTATCAAATTCAATCAAATTTATCGAACCATCATAATTATGATATTCTTTTCAATCCTAAATACTTTCTTTCTCAAATTTATATATCTTTTCAATGGTGCAGTATTTTTCTTTTCGCAGTATTAATCAAATTCAAATAAATACTCTCAGGAATATTATCCTCTTCCAAAGCACTCAATAGAAAATGAATCATATTTATAAGCCTTTGTTTTCGCAATATTTTTTTGCAAAATTGAATTATACACAGCCGCAATCGTATTTTTTTCTTCTATCGTAAACACCATAATGACTTTCAAACATTAATTTTTCTATCTTCTTGATTTCTATTCACATGAACTTGTTTTCCATAATTGGCAGCTGTTGCCTCGATTTTTCTCTCCCGACGACAATTCTACTTCTGGCCATTGAACATCACTAACTGTAATTTCTGAATAAATTGTTCTTGGAGTTGAAAAAAATATGAGCTAAAATACGAAAAGCAATTTACTTTTTTCCTCATCCAAAACATGACTTTTGCAATCTAAATAAATTTTTCCAATCCAAATCTATAATCTGAAAACTCCTCTTTTTGAATCCATTTTTCAATATTTTTCTCTATTTTCAATTAATTCAGAATTAACCCACGAAAGCCCTGTCGATATTTCTGCAAACAAAAAAATTGTATCTTTTTGTAAATTTTCTGTTGCCTCTTTATCAACGAATTCAAATCTCGTGCCAATTGCGGATATCTATACAATTTATATGAAATTTTATCCAATTCCTCTTGCTTCTTCAAAAATTTCAATAAACTTTTCTTCCTTCTCAAAAACTTCCTTTATATCCAATCAACTCTTTCTCAATTTCCTTCATTTTTCTCAAAATCTTCATTCCATTTTTTTCATAATTTTTCATAAATATCATTCAAATTCCATTTATACTCTTTTGCAATATCTTTCTCTTTCCATCAATTTTTTTACAAAACTTTTCACAAATCTTTTTGATTCTGTTATTCAGTTTTTCTCCTTTCACATTTTTTTGCTATTTCATTTTTTTATTCTTTTTATCATTTTTACTATTTTCACCATCAATATTTATTTGTTTTTATTAATCTCTATCCGAAAAATTTCACAACTAAAAAAAGTATATAATCGCTAACGGAATAATCCATCCCGCCACAGACATAAACGCATAAAACGCCACCTTCAATAACGCAATTATCGCAACAACTGCTACTGCAAATCCTATCGCTTTTTAAAATCAATTCTAAATTACTTTTTTTGGTGTTACATCTTTCATATTTCCCTACTCCTTTTCTTGATTCTAATTTTTTATTTTTTTCAATTTTTATTTTCTATTAAAATATTCCAAATTTATCAAGTCAAAATCATATTTCTCTCATCTTGAAATATTCTATATTTTTCACTCTCATCCCTTCGTGAGCTACTTCTACTAAATATATTTTTTTCACCAACAATCTTTCCTTCCCCTTTTTCGTCTCTCCTTTGTCTGAAAATAACTTATACTTTCCAAATCCTCTAATCGTAATTAAACTCCCAATCTCAATCATTTTTAGATTTATCCTTTTCCTCCGCATAATCAACCAAAACTTTTCCTCTTTCAATCGGCTCCACAACCTTATTCCTAGACAAATTCGTTATCGCTGAAACGATACTATCAAGCCGCTTCGATGGCACTGTAATCAATTTATCATCATAATTATAACTTGGTAACTCTTCAAGTTTTTCAACTTCCACAATTTCAATTTCACACGGAGCTCTCCCAATCTGCTTCAACTCCACTAAAATTATATCCATAATCTTGCTAGAAACAGGAATATAACCAATTCCATTTTCAAGAATCAAATCTCCCATCAATTCCCGCTTTATATTAAGTCCCATCAAGCTTCCAAGAAAATCTTTTATGCTGATATTCCTTAAATTTTCGAATTTATTGATATTTTTTTATCAATTTACATGGAAAATCCAAAAATCTCAGAATTTTCAACATCTTCAGTCATAAAACTATCTGGCACAAACGCAATTTGTCTCCTATCGCTATCCTCAAAAAAATTCCATTAGTAATTACATTCAGCCCATTCATCTTATTCTGAAATTTCTTCCAAAAATTTGGCGTATAAAATTCCTCAGTAAAACTTATTATTTCATACTCACTAGCCATTTCATATGCATTAAAAAATCTTACTCGCCAAATACTCTGATTCTTTTTGGAAAATTGCTTTTAAAAACATTTCTTTTTCATTTTCCCCTCCTTTTTCACATTTTTTTATTTAATTAATTCCATCAAATTACAACTCTCACTAAATTTCATTCACAACCTTTCAAATTATCAAAATCTACATTTTTATCTTTTTCTTCATTCCTTCTAACTCGCTCAAATTCTTCATATTCCTTAATCAATTTCCCCAACTTCCCAATAACATAAGCTACCACCCAATATCATCTCCAAATCCTAAAACTGGTATAACATCAGGCACAGCATCAATCGTCGTAATCACATATACAATTGCTCCAACAATTTTTAACTTATCAGCCGTAGAAATCTCAAATTCTCCCTTCAAATTTGCTCTCATCATTCTAACCAACAAAAGCAAATTTATTCCCAATCTCTCCTAAATTCCCTTTTAAATTATTTGCCTTTTTCAATTGTTCCAACGTAATTTTTTTGTTTTTATAACCTTCATAAAAATTTTTTTGCCTTTTCTTATCATCTCAAAACTCCTCCCAAAATATCATTTTCAACATTTCCATAATCTTGAAATCAATCGTATTTTTATCACATAAAATTCATTTTTTTCTATATGAAAATCTTGTTAAAAATGTAGTCAAAAAAATAAAAAAATATACCTGTTTGTAAAGATTCTAATCACTCTACTAAACAAGCATATTTCCATATTTTATATTTCAAAACAATTCTACAAAAAAATTTATTTAACAAATCATTAATAACTTTTTCTACTACTTTTGATTTTTCGATTTGAGGGGGATTTCCTTCTGGTCTTCTAGGTCCTCTTTTTCCAATTCTATCTAAAATTTCTACTAATTCTTCTCTTTCATTAGCTGTTAATTTTTCCTGTCTTTCAATTTTGTTTTTTTAATTCTTCTACTCTTTTTTTCTCTTTTTTTCAAATTCTGCTTTCATTTTTTTGTTTCATCTGGTTTTATTGGGTTTCCATTCGCATCTTTCGGTGGTTCTTTATCAAATTTTCTTTCAGGTTTTTTTCCCATCTTTTGGTGGTTTACAGTCCTTATGCGGTCTACCTTTTTCTGCTTTAAAAATCTCAATTATTTCTTCTGATTCACTTGATGTCAAATTTCCTGTCTTTCAATTTTGTTTTCAAATCTTCTATTCTTTTTGCTCTTTGTTCAAATTCTGCCTTCATTCTTGTTTCATCTGGTTTTATTGGATTTCCATTCGCATCTTTCGGTGGTTCTGGACATTGCTCATTTTGTACTAGAATCTTTATTTTCTACTCTCCTTCAACGTTGTCGTTCCCTGCAAATACTGATAATGACGCTAATAAAGCCATTCCCATAATTCCTTTTTTTACTAATATTTTTTTCATAATTTTTCCTCCATATTCTTCTGATACTACAAATTAAATTTCATAGTATATCTTCTTTTTATTTTTTTAGCGTTCCTCTCGAACAAATATATAGTACCATTTAATTTTTGACAAAATTATGTTTTTAATTATGAAAATTTTTGTGTCTTTTTATATTTTTTTGATAACATGATCATAAAATATATTTTTACTTACGATTATTTTTTATTATTGAAACTATTGAAATAATTTACCCAAAAAGTATTTTTTTATCTAAAAATTAATAAAAAAACTAGAAAATCCAATCTTAATTTTACCATTTATTTAAAATTTCATGATATAAGTTTTTCTTTTGGATTTATTGTTAGTCTAGAAAATAGTTTATATCACATTTCTTTCCCAAAATAAAAACCCTCGAAACATTGATTTCCAAGGGTATATAAAATAATACAATTATCTTTTTGAAAATTGAGGACTTCTTCTGGCTTTCTTTTTTTCCCATATTTTTTTCTTTCAACCATTCTTGAATCCCTAGTTAAGAATCCTGCTTCTTTTTAAAAGCTCCTCTTAATTCAGCATCAGCTTCTAATAATGCTCTTGAAACACCGTGTCTAATAGCTCCTGCTTGACCTGTATTTCCTCCACCGTTTACATTAACTCTTACTCCATACTTATTTAAAGTTTCTGTTAATTCTAAAGGTTGTTCAACTATTTTAGCTAATAATTCTCTTCCACCAAAATAATCTCTCATTTCTTTTCCATTTATTACTACTCCAGTTTCACCTGGGATTAATCTTACTCTTGCTACTGAAGTTTTTCTTCTTCCAGTTCCTAAATATTGAATTCTTTCTGCCACGAAATCTTTACCTCCTATAACTCTATTCTTTCTGGTTTTTGAGCTGCATGTGTATGCTCATTTCCAACATAAATTTTTAATCTACCGATCATTTGGCTACCTAATTTATTTTTAGGTAACATTCTTTCAACAGCTTTTCTGATTACTTCAGTAGGTTGTTTTGCTAACATTTCTTCTAATGATCTAGTTTTTAATCCTCCTGGATATCCACTATGTCTGTAGTATTTTTTAGCTAATAATTTGTTACCAGTAACTGCGATTTTTTCAGCGTTTGTTACTACAACAAAATCTCCACCGTCAACATGTGGTGTGTAACTAACTTTATGTTTACCCATTAATTTAACAGCGATTTCAGCCGCTAATTTTCCTAATATTTTTCCTTCTGCATCTATTTCATACCAGTTTCTTACAACTTCTTCTTTTTTTTGCATTACAGTGTATCTATTCACTATTTTATCCTCCTAAATTTATTTCTTTTATCTTTTCGGATAACGGTCCTTTGTGGGAAAGGCTCTCATATTCGTTAATTATATATTATTTTCTCGTAGTTGTCAAGTAAAATTACTTGATACATTATATTTTTTTAATCAAAATGTATCATGTAATTGATTACTTCACTAAAAAAACATAGTAAAAAAACAATAAATTAAAAGTTAAAAATATCATTTTTACTATGTAAAATTTAAAAATCTTATTCTACAATTGCTTCCCACAACTTCATCTAAAAGTAAATTTCGAAAAAAATACTCACCAATATTTACTTCTTTTTAAACGTTCTCTTATCGCTTCTGGCGTATATTTTCGCTCCCTACTAAAAGATTTTTCCAATTCTGTTAAATCCTCATTCATTCCAAAGAAATCTCCATAAAATTTAATACTTTTTATCTTCGAATTTTTCAACATCTGCAAATATTTGAATTCGT
>BNJU01002732.1_pt1 | contig 95939 bp, 99 predicted proteins | sample 8539281 | NCBI WGS metagenome assembly BNJU01 (sample SAMD00202456, study PRJDB9452) | human saliva metagenome | isolation source: human saliva | place: Japan
CTTCCTCGAAAATCCACAATGGTAGATCTTTACAAGGTATGCAAAAACCATGGAATCTATATGGGTAATAGAAATGGAGAGATAATCATTATCTCTCTTTTTTCTCCTTGATTATGCAAATAAAAACTCCTATGTATCCTAAAGACCACACCAACCATAAGACTCTTAAAAAGATGAGGGAACCCTGTCCCTCATCTTTTTTCATTTTATTCTATTTTTTTATATTTACTTTTTACTCCAATACAATCTTCATAAAGCTCTTCTTCCCCTTCTGGAGCAAGGGTTCATTCTCCAGTTCGGAAAGGGATAGCTGTCTTCCGATATCCGTAATCTTCTCTCCGGCAAAGCTTACGCCGCCCTGCTGCACATTTCTTCTGGCTTCTCCCTTGGATGGTGCCAAACCGCTCACAACCAAAAGGTTCAAAATGTCGATTCCCTCTGGATACTCTGCCTTCTTTAGGACGCACTTCGGGGTATTTGCAGAATTTCCGCCACCTGCAAATAAGGACTTGGTCGCTTCCTCCGCCTTCTTAGCTTCCTCCGCACCGTGTACCAGCTCTGTCAAATGGTAAGCCAGTATTTCCTTAGCTTTATTCAGCTCTGCCCCTTCCCAGGCATCCATCTTCTTGATTTCTTCCATAGGAATGAAGGTCAGGAGACGAAGACATTTTCCTACATCCGCATCATCCACATTTCGCCAATACTGGTAGAAGTCGTAGGGACTGGTCTTAGCCGCATCCAGCCAAACCGCACCGCTGGCGGTCTTTCCCATCTTCTTTCCTTCCTTATTGGTAAGCAGGGTGATGGTCATGGCATGGGCATCCTTTCCCAGCTTCTTACGAATCAGCTCTGTTCCTGCCAGCATATTGGACCACTGGTCATCTCCGCCGAACTCCATGTTACAGCCGTAGTCCTCGTAAAGACGATAGAAATCATAGCCCTGCATCAGCATATAAGAAAACTCGAAGAAGGAAAGTCCCTGAGAAAGACGGTTCACATAGCATCTGGCTCTCAGCATTTCATTTACGGAAAAATGAGGACCTACCTCTCGCAAGAACTCCATAAAGTTCATATCTCTAAGCCAGTCCGCATTGTTTACCATTAATGCCTTCCCCTCGGAGAAGTCAATGAAACGGCTCATCTGCTTCTTAAAGCAGGCACAGTTATGGTCAATCATTTCGGTGGTCATCATTTGCCGCATATCGGAACGACCGGAAGGATCTCCGATCATACCGGTTCCGCCTCCCACTAAGGCGATAGGCTTATTGCCTGCTGCCTGCAAACGCTTCATCAGGCACAGCGCCATAAAGTGCCCTACATGAAGGGAATCCGCAGTGGGGTCGAAGCCAATATAAAAGATTGCCTTTCCTTCATTGACCATTTTTCGGATTTCTTCTTCATTTGTAACCTGGGCAATCAATCCTCTCTCTTGTAATTCTTCGTAAACTCCCATACTGCTTCCTTCCTTTTCTCATCATTGACTGAGCAGGATCTGTCTTTCTTTCAAAAGAAAAATCCTGCCTGATTTTACATCTCTCTCACGGCGCGGGGGTATCTCGTTCTTAAGGAGTATCCCGGCAATAGTGCTGGGTATATCACTTACTTTCATTCCCTCAAAAATCAAACTGCTCTTGCCGTGCTGTATTAATATTTAGTCTGCTGCTCGTACTCGTAGACATTGGAAATCAAACGAACCGTATCCTCCCAGCCGATACAGGGGTCAGTAATGGACTTTCCGAAGATATGTTCCTCCACCTTACAAGCGCCCTCAATCAGATAGGACTCCACCATCAGACCCTTCACAAAGTTGGCCAGCTCCTGAGAATACTTCCGGGAATGCATGATTTCCTGGGCAATACGAAGCTGCTCTCTATGCTGTTTTCCGGAATTACAATGATTGGTATCCACTACCGCCGCAGGGTTCACCAGATTCCGCTCCCCCATAAAGAGAATGTAAAAAGCTTTAAGTCTTCATAGTGGTAGTTCTGCACCATCTCCCCATGCTTATTCTGCAAGCCTCGCATAATGGCATGGGTATAGGGATTTCCGGAGGACTTTACTTCCCATTCCCGGAAAATGAATTCATGGCCATGCTGTCCTGCATAGATGGAGTTTAACATTACCCCTAAGTCTCCTGAGGTGGGATTCTTCATGCCGCAGGGAACATCCACCCCGGAAGCCACCAAACGGTGCTGCTGGTTTTCTACGGAACGGGCTCCCACCGCAATGTAGGGACAGCATATCGGACAGGTAGGACAGGTTATCCGGATAAAGCATCTCATCTGCGGTACTGAAGCCTGTTTCCTCCAAAACTCGCATGTGGAGCTTTCGAATGGCAAAAATCCCTTCAATCAGATTGGCACGTTTTTCCGGATCCGGCTGATGGAGCATACCCTTGTAGCCTTCTCCTGTGGTTCTCGGTTTATTGGTATAGATACGGGGAACAATTAAAATCTTGTCCTCCACCTCTTTAGCAATTTCTTTAAGCTTGTGACAATACTCCAGTACAGGATCCTCATGGTCTGCGGAACAGGGACCAATCACCAGCAAAAACTTGTGACTTTCTCCTGTAAAAATCGCCTTAATCTCCTCATCTCTTTTCGCTTTCTGAGCAATCAGCTCGGAAGACAACGGATACTGTTCCTTTACTTCCGATGCAGAGGGTAACTTATGAATGAATTCTAATCCCATACTATCTCCTTCCTTTTCTGCTAAAGTATAAAGGAAGATGAAAAAGTGCAGAAAAGAGGATGCCGGTCGTAGGGCATCCTCTTTTAGGCTATAACAAATAGAATAACTATCTCTTTACAGGGCACTCTCCTTAAAAATTTTCCGATTTAGGCAAGACCTTTTTACAGGGCGTCATCAATAACTTTCTTTAAGGTATCCGCAGAAGCCTGTAATGCTTCTTTCTCCTCCGGACTTAATTCAATGGATACTACCCTTTCCACGCCCCCTCTTCCCACAATAGCCGGAACAGAAAGAGACACATCATGAATGTCGTATTCTCCGTGCTGCATACTGGAAACCGGCAGGATGGATTTCTCATCTCGAATAATGGCTTCACAGATTCTGCGAACGGACATAGCAATACCGTAGTAGGTAGCCTTCTTCTTTTCAATAATTTCGTAGGCGCTGTTTTTACATTTTTCCGCAATGCGTCTCATGGACTCGTCATGCTCGATATGCCCCCGAAGTTCGCAGAAATCGTTCAAGGGATACCGGATACATTGGCACTGCTCCATGCGGCAATCTCGCTGTCTCCATGCTCTCCGATAATGAAGGCATGCACGGATCGGTTATCAATGGAAAGGTGCTCTCCCAGAAGATATTTCAGTCTTGCGGTGTCCAATACGGTTCCGGAGCCGAATACCCGATTCTCCGGGAAGCCGCTAAGTTTTACCGCCGCATAGGTTAAAATATCCACCGGATTGGCTACAATCAGAAGGATTCCTTCATAATTTCTCTTGGCAATCTCCGGAATAATGCTCTTAAAAATTCCTACATTCTTCTTCACCAGATCCAAACGGGTTTCTCCCGGCTTCTGTCCTGCTCCTGCCGTAATCACAAGGATGGAGCAATCCATTAAATCATCATAATCTCCGGCATAAATCTTCATAGGCTTTGCGAAGGGAAGTCCGTGACTGATATCCAGTGCTTCTCCCTCAGCTTTTGCCCGGTCCGCATCGTTTAAAACCATTTCGGAAAACAGTCCGCTTTGCATTAAGGCAAAGGCAGAGCTTGCTCCTACAAATCCACAACCGATAACCCCTACTTTTCTCTCTTGAATATTCATTTTGCATCCTTTCCGGGAATTCTTCCCCCACTCCTTAAAAGCTTTGGACAAGAGTAGTATAGACTAACTCCTAGTTGTTTTCTAGGAGTTTTTGAATTTTATACATACTTTCCCTTACTATTTCGACCATATTCAAAGTTTCTTTACTCCGTATTACTTGTCTTTAAACCTCTTTGCCCATAAAAGGGCTGTGAAAAATCAAAATAAGAAATAGATTTTTCGGCAATATTGCTTAGAAAACTGTTTTGATTTTTTTACAGCCCCTTTTACCGAAGCTCCTCCTCTTCCAAAAGTCTCCGTTTCTTTTCCAGATACTCCGGAAAACGCTCCAAATAAGAATGCATATCCTTTCCATTGTCCGTTCTTTCGATTCGGCCTTTCGGAAAGAGAATCTTACTGGAAGCTCCTGCCCCGATTCCTAAAACACTATGCTTTTCTTCCATCATAAAAATGTTGTAAAAGGCACTCCTTCCTTCCTTGGCAAAAACCGATATTTTCCAGATTTCCCGCCATGTTTTTCTGGCGATAAAGATAGTGAGGGCTGTAAATCCAATTTCTCCGCCGTATCCATACTGCAAAGCATCATCCACTCGATTTCTCTTCTCTCCTGTCGCTTCTTTAAGGAAGGCAGATAGGGAATGGAAAACTCTCTATCCAAGGAAAAAGCTTTCCGCCTCTCCTCCTGCCTGATAGATTTCTCGAAAATGATTTTTCCTCCGCCTTTAGTCTGGCGGCCCGCTTCACCGCCAAGGAATGTACCGTCAAGCTATCCGGCGCCAGGCGCAGGATTTCGGAAAGGCTTTCCTCCACCTGCTGCAAATGCTCTCCCGGCAGACCTAAGATTAAGTCCATGTTAATGTTGTCAAAACCTAATTCCCTTGCCAGAGAATATTTTTTTCCTTCACCTCTTCCACGGAATGTTTTCTTCCGATAATGTCTAAACTTTTCTGATGGAAGCTTTGGGGGTTAATGGAAATTCTATCTACAGAGAAATCCTGTAGAAGCTTTAGCTTTTCCCGATTAATGGAATCCGGTCTTCCGGCCTCCACCGTATATTCTATGGCGCCCTTTCCTTTGGAAAAGCAGTGCTTATCCACTAAGGAAAGCAGGATTTCAGATCCTTTTCCCTAGGGCTGTTGGGGTTCCGCCACCGATATAAATGCTTTGCAGTGCTTTCCTCTTTTTCTCCCCATTTCTCGCAGCACAAAAAGCATTTCCTCCTCTAAAAGAGAAAGGTATTTCGGCATCCTTTCGGAAAAACTTCCCATAGGCATGGAAAGGAAGGAGCAGTAGGCACAACGGGTAGGACAAAAGGGAATATTGATATAAAGACTGTAACCTTCGAAATGTTTTTTCCGTAAGCCTTTTCCGCCCTTTGTAAAATATCTTCCTCCTGTAGGGAAATTTTATATAAAAGCTCCGCCTTCTCTCCCTCCAAACGATACTCTTCTTTTTAGAGCAGGGAACAAAAATTTCGGGACTCTGTCCCTTTTCTTCCCGCATTTTTCCGGCAAAGCCCTACAGGACGAATGCCGGTTAAGTCTCCCCAAGGCAGGCTTCTTCCGCTTTGTTTTTTCCAAAATATCATAAAGATAGGCCTTTAAAATGGACTTATCCTTTCCCCTATCTCCGGTAAAGCTAAGCTCTTCTCCGGTGATTTCCAGAGAAAAGAGGAACAGAGAAGGGTCGAGAATCCCCTCCTCTGTTAAAATGCGATTTTTCTTTTCTTCCGGCTTATGCTTTAAGCTCTTTTTATTTACCTCTGTGGGCTGTCCCACTTCCTTCGCCCGCTTAAAGGCATTCTTCTCCTCCTGTGTGGTTTCCATCAGGCGAATCCCCTGACTGCTATGAATCTGGAAATCTTCCCCGGGGTAAAATGCCTTACAGAGCTCCCGAATGTCCGCTTCAAAAGGAAGCACCTTATCTCCTAAAAATAATCGAATCACAAAATCCTCTTTTACATACTATATAAAATCTAACTGAGAAATCTCTGAAAACTCTTGATGAATATACACTATAGAATTTGCTCTATAGAATTTACTCTATAGGATTTACTCTACAAAATTCAGCCTACAGAATTCACCCTACAAAAATTTTTAATTAAAAGTCTTCTTTACATTGCTGTCCAAAAGCTTGTTAAAGCCTACCCAACCGTTGGCTTCCTTGGCCTTTCCGGACTTTTCTCCCTGCTCGATAAACTCCCGCATGGTTTCCAGCTTGGCATCCGTATTGTCCGCAAAGGAAAGGAGTAAAGCCTCCATGGTAGCCGGCTTCTTGGGAGAACCGTATTCCAATTCCCCATGATGGGACAGGATGCAATGCAAAAACTCCGTCTTGACATTCTCCGGAAAGTCAGGGAATCTCCTGCATCTTTTTCCGAAAGCATGGTGTAGCCGATCAAGATATGACCTAAAAGCTGTCCCTCGTCGGAATAATCATTTTTCGGAAAGGGAGTAAGCTCCTTGGTTTTTCCGATATCATGGCAAAGAGCCGCGCTTAACAAAATGTCTCTATTGATATCCCCATAGTGTCTTGCGTAAAAATCGCAAAGCTTGGCAACAGACAGGGTATGCTCCAACAGTCCCCCCACATAGCCGTGATGCACGGATTTTGCAGCAGAATGGAAGGAAAAGCATTTGTAAAAATCCTTATCCTCCACAAAAAGCTTCTGTAACAGCTTCTGTAAATAAGGGTTCTGTACGGTCTTAATCAAAGCAAAAAGTTCCTTCCCCATTTCTTCCCGGTCATGCTTACTGACCGGTAAAAAAATCCTCCGCCGCATAGGTTCCCTCGGAAGCCACCGACAGGCGCTGAATACTTAGCTGATTTACCCCGTTGTAAATGCTGACATTTCCCTCCACGTACACATAGTCCATGGGAGAAAAGTCCGATATCCCCGGAGAATTAGGCTCCCACACCTTGGCATCAATGGTGCCGGTTCTGTCTTGCAGACAGACATTCAAGTATTCCTTTCCGTTTTTCGTCACCGTCGCATTCTTGGTTTTCACCAGATACATTATTCACCCGAAGCCCATCTCGGAAATTCTCAATAAAGCGATTTGGGTTAGGAACTCGTTCCATATTTTTTCCTTCCTACCTTGCCTGTATAGGGCAAGAAAGCACTAACTCTACATACTCTTTACCATTATAACGGAGAAGTTCCACGGGAACAACCGCTCCTTCCGCCTGTTCCTGCAAAGTATCCTGAAAAGCCTTGCCGGTATCAACGCTCTTTCCGTTCAATTTTTTGATAATATCCCCGGGGAGAATTCCAACAGAGTATGCGGGACTGTCTTCCACCACCTCCGTGACATAAACTCCTTCCGGAATTCCCAGCTCCTGCATGGTCTTGGAACTGTTTTGAATCTTTACGCCGAAATAGGGAAGAATTCCTCCATTGCTGAGCCGTTCCAGACTTTCCAAGGCATCGGATATGCCGACAATCTGTCTTCCGGCTTTTCTATCCTCCGCCTCCGTGTAGAAGCCTACCCATTCTCCCTTTGTATTTAAAACAAAGGCTGTGCTGTTTTCTTCTCCGGAGAACTGCATCTTGATTTCTTCCCAAACCCTATCCTCCGAAGCCTTGTCATAGGACAAAACACCAATGGTACTTAAAGCCGAGGAATAGGCCTGTCCCAGGGGTGAGCCTAAAAGCAGTACCGTGTCTCCCTTTTGCAGAAGTCTGGAATTTCCTCTGGGCATTTCCTGAATTTTTTCCCATTCCTTATCCGTTAGGGAAGAAAGCTCTGCAGTAAGAATCACCCATCGATCCCTGCCGCTTTTTCCCCTGAAGAGTGGCGGGAAGCTTTGTTTCCCGATTTAAAGTGACCTCGTAACCCGCCCTGTCCTTGGCCTCTCCCAGAAAAAGAATCACCGCCTCTTCTTTGGTCTTTTTTAAAATCACCCCGGTACAATGCTGGTTTGCTTCGCTAAGAGAATCTTCTCCGGGAGTATGAATACTGACCTCCACCAAGGATTTTTCCCCTTCGAAATCAGCGTTTTTGGCATTGGACATCAGACTGTCATAGCTGGAAACGGAGAAATCAAACTTTTGCAGCTCTGACTGTACTACATCCTCAATGGCCTCGGTTTCCGCCACACTTTCCGATGCCGCTTCAGAACTTTCTTCCACCAGGCAATGCTTTCCTTCGGTTGCTCCCTTTCTCCCTGGGAAAGGCGTTTTCCCCATAAAAAGAAGGAAAAGGTCGCCGCTACACCAAAAAGTCCTCCGGAAAGCAGAATCAATACAGCCTTCTTCAGCCTCTTTTTCCATTTTTTCCCTTAGGACCTACGATTTTCTCTCGAATAAAATGTTCTTCCATCTTGCGTTCCTCTAAAGCCCTGCTCGCCTTACTCTTCCACCCTGTTCCACTGCGGGAAGCGAAAAGCTGAATTCCGTCCCCACGCCTTCCGTGGAAACACAGTCAATATTTTTCCCCGTGGGCGGTGATAATACTTTTTACAATGGCCAGTCCCAAGCCGGTACCGGCTTTATCCTCTCCTCTGGAAATGTCCGTCTTATAAAAAAACGCTCCCAAATCTTTCCCAAATCTTTCTTGGGAATTCCGATACCCTGGTCCTTAATGCCCACCAGTACCTTTCGTGCCTTTTTTGCTCCGTTCGAATCTGAATCTCCGAATCCTCCCTGGAGAACTTTACCGCATTGTCCAAAAGATTATAAAAGACCTGCTGAATCTTCGGATAATCCCCATGTACCATCTGTCCGCAAATACCAGAGAAAAATCCCAGCTTTTTCTTCTGACACTGCATTTCAAAGCTGGCACAAACCTCCCGAATCATTCGGTTTAGATCAAAGTTACTCCGATTCAAGGAGCTTCCCTGATCCAGCTTGTTTAAGCTCAGCATGGACTGAGTCAGTTTACTCAGGCGCTCCGTCTCGGAAATCAGCCGAAGCAAATATTTTTCCTCCGCCTCCTTGGGGATAGTTCCATCCAGCATAGCCTCCAGTACCCCTTTATAGAGGTTAGCGGGGAGCGAAAAGTCGTGGGAAACATTGGCAATAAACTGCCTTTGGTAGTCATCGGATTTTTGAATTTCCTCCGCCATAAAATTCAGAGTATCCGCAAGGTAGGACATTTCATCCCCTCCGCTGACGGAAATCCGATACAAATATTCTCCTGCGGCATAGTGTATCGCTCCTGCCGTAATTTTTCCCCAAGGGCTGATAAACCCAAAAATAAAAAAACGAAAAATGGAAAGAGACAGTACTGCCACAGCCAGAAAGCCTCTATAAAAAAATGCTGAACAGCATTGCTTTTTCCTGCTCTATTCCCGCTACGGATTTATGTAAAATCAGGTAGGCAAGATTTTGGTAATTTCTCTGAATGGGAGCCTGGGCCAAGATATGCTCCTCAGGCGAGCAAACCGTGAAGATTGCCTCGAAAGCAATTTTTCCACCGTTTTTCCGTAGGATCAAAATCACTCACAGTCTTTCCGCTCAGATTGTCCTTCCCCTTATGCTTGCAGAATTTTTCCCGTCCTTATCCACCAAGGTCCATTCCACGTTACTTCTATGAATGTTACCTTCCATCTCCTTACTGAGTCTATCCAGAGAAAGGGCTCCGTTTTCCTCTTTGGAATAGAAGTTGGCAAAGCCTGGTAGCCTCACTATAAAGCTCCTGTCCCTCTCTTTGGTATAGATTCTGCCCGATAGCCTTTTCTCCGTAAAAATAAAGAAAAAGAAAGCCAAAGAGAAAAAAACAGCAGGTAGGTGATGATAAATTTGATAAATAATCGTTTTTCCCAAATTCCCTCCTGCCTTATTCTATCTATCCCAGTCTAAACTTGTACCCTGATGCCCCCAGACCGTGGAAATCTCCCACTCTTCCACCTGGGAAGCTTTCTCCCGAAGCCTCTTGATATGCACATCCACTGTCCGGGAATCCCCGGCAAACTCATAGCCCCAAATATGATCCAAAAGCTGCTCTCTGGTAAAAACCTGGTTGGGGGAGCTGGCCAAGAAATATAAAAGCTCCAGTTCTTTTGGGGGCATATCAATAGCCTTTTCCTTATAATGCACCGCATAATTGCTTAGGTTGATTACCAAGTCTTCGTAGGCAATGTATTTGCCCTTTCGTAAAAGATCTTCTCCCCCTTCCTTTTCCTTATCTTCCTCCAAAGGTGGCGAAAAAGACATGCTGGCTTCTTCGCAAAAACCGCCTTCACTCTGGCTACCAGCTCCTTGGTATCAAAGGGCTTTAGCATATAGTCGTCCGCTCCAAGCTCTAAGCCCAGCACCTTATCAAAGGTCTCTCCCTTTGCGGAAAAGCATGATAATGGGCACATTGGAGCTAGTGCGTATCCTTCTGCAAACCTCATAGCCATCAATTCCCCGGAAGCATCAGGTCCAAAAATAATCAGTGCCACCGGCTCCTTTTTCCAAACTTTTTCAGGGCTTCTTCTCCGTCTTCACAGATTCGGGTATCGTAGCACTCCTTTTTCCAAATATAGGGAAACCAGCTCTGCAATGGAGCTGTCATCATCCACAATCAAGATTTTTTTGTTTCTCCGCCATGCTTCCTCCTTTCTATTGTTTTTTCCAACTTTCATTGCTCTAAAAAAATCATCGAAGCGAGTCTTCGCTTCAATCTATGCAGTACACGAGTGTTCATCGGCTCATCTTTGTAGTCTATACAGAGCTTAAGTCGCATAGACTCTTCATTCTTTCACCGGCTTTTTTTATTTCTTAAAAAAAGCAATGCTGACACCGTCAGAGCCTTCCCCATACTCTCCTAAACGGAAGGATTCGATATGCTTATTCTTTTTCAAGCATTCCTGCACCATCTTTCGAAGGGCTCCGGTACCTCTTCCATGAACGATTCGTACCTGAGGCAGTCTTGCCAAAAAGGCATCATCCAAATATTTATTTAACTCCGGCAACGCATCCGCCGTCATTTTTTTCCAATTAAGTTAATTTCCGGAGAGATTCCCAGCACCTTTCCTCTTCCGATGGAGGCGACTTTTTCCTGATTCTTTTCCGGCTTTTCCTTTTCCTTATGCTGGATAAATTCCACATCCTTGGCGGAAACTTTAGTGCGAAGCATACCGGCAGTAACGGTGAACATTCCATTTTTGTCCGGAAGAGTGGTAACCGTTGCCACCATATCATGCATGCTTAAAACCCTTACCTTGTCTCCGATGGCCAATTTCTTTAAGGAAATGGTTTGGGAGGGTCCCTTTACCATGGTGGAGGACAGAGCCTCGTCATTTTTCCCGCATCTTTTGGTGAAGCTTGGTTCTGGTCTTTTTCTCCTCTAAGGCACTGCTCTTTCCTGCCTCCCTGCCGACGTAGTTCCTTTACCACCTGGTCAGCGGTTTCCTTCGCCTCCCGTAAAAATCTGAGCGCCTCTTCTCTGGCTCTTTGCAGGATTTTTCTCTTCCTTTTTCGATGCCTTTGGTGGATTCTCTGGCACGCCGCTTTTAGGGCTCTCCACCTCTGCCTTATAGCGCTCGATTTCTTCCTTTTCCTCTGGGCAAGGCGTTTGGTATTTTTCCAAATCCGCAATCACATCTTCAAAATGCAGGTCTTCCTCTCCCATGCGATTCTTCGCAGAAGCAATGATGTCCTTTCGAAGACCAAGCTTCTCCGCAATGGCAAAGGCATTGGACTTTCCGGGTACACCAATCAAGAGATGATAGCTAGGCCTGAGACTTTTCCACATCAAAGGCGCAGGCGGCATTTTCCACTCCATCAGTAGACAAGGCGTAAAGCTTTACCTCCGCATAGTGGGTGGTGGCCAGGGTTCGAATTCCCTTTTGGAAAAGGTGGTCCAGAATAGCCAATGCCAAAGCTGCTCCCTCTGTAGGATCTGTTCCAGCCCCAAGCTCATCAAAAAGGCAGAGGCAGTCTTCCCTTGCCCCCTGTAAAATCCGCACCGTATTGGTCATGTGGGAGGAGAAGGTGGAGACTTTGCTCAATGCTTTGCTCATCCCCGATATCTGCATAAATCTCCCGATACACTGTAATGCTGGAGCCTTGGAAAGCCGGAATAAAGAGTCCCGCCTGCCCCATCAGCTGGAACAGTCCCAAGGTCTTTAAGCAAACCGTCTTACCACCGGTATTGGGTCCGGTAATCACCAAAAGACTGAAGTCATCTCCCAGGCGAATGCTGATGGGCACCACTTTGTCTTTGGGAATCAGAGGGTGGCGGGCATCCAAAAGCACCGTCTTTCGTTCCTGATTCAAGATGGGCTTTACCCCGTCCATCTTATTGGCAAGTTTTGCCTTGGCAAAAACAAAGTCCAAATGACTTAAAATCTTTACATTTTCCCCCAGTTCCTCGGTAAAGGGCGCTAAAGAAAGAGAAAGCTGTAAAAGAATCTTCTCCACTTCCTTTTTCTCTAAAGCCAAAAGTTCCCGCATATCATTTTCCAGCTGAACAATGGAGAAGGGCTCCATAAAAAGAGTAGCTCCTGAGCTACTTTCATCATGAACAATTCCCCGGAAAGCATTCTTATACTCCGCCTTAACAGGGAACACATGCCTCCCGTTTCGAAGGGTTATCACCGGGTCCTGCAACATAGAACGGTTATGCTGTAAAATTCGATTTAATTCCTGGTTGATTTTTTTCCTCTAAGCCCTTTTCCTTCCTGCGCGACTGGGAAAGCTCCGGACTGGCATCATCTGCCAGCTCCTCTTCGGAAAAGAATACAACGTTGCAGCTCTCTTCGAATATCATCCAAGGGGGCTAAAGCCTGAAAATACTCCTGTAAAGCATCTTCCCTCTCTTCTCCCTGATCCTTTGCTTTTTTGGTCTTTTCTAAAATCAGGATAATATCATATAGCTCCGGAATGGAAAGGGCTGTGGATAAGGCTAAACGGGAAAAATAGGGGCGGACTTCTTTGATTCCCCGAAAGGAAATTCCTCCCCCTAAACGAATGCGGTCTTGTGCCGCCTCTGTTTCCGAAAGACTCTGCTCCACCTCTAAAAAGGAAGAAGAAGGCTCCAAGGCCTTCAACTTCTCCTTACCCAAAGAAGAGTCTGCCTCCTCCACTAATCGGTCTATGATTTTGTAAAACTCCAATGTCTTTAAGACCTTTTGGTTCATTCTATCCCTTTCTACTCTTGGACGAACTTGTCCGGATATACTTCCGCTAGACGATATCCATTCAAAGCATTTCCATTTTATGCCTATTTATAGGGAAAACTATTCCTTATCCAGCATCAGCTTTGCACAACCGTAAATTCCTGCATCATTTCCAAGCTTAGCCAGCATCAGCTCCGCCTTTTTGTTTAAAATCGGTGTGTGCTCCTCGTAATGCTTCTTAATAATCTGTAAGAGGAAGTCTCCTGCTCGAGAAACGCCCCCACCGATAACGAAAACCTCCGGATCCGCAATCATGGAAACCTGTGCCAAAACAATTCCCAGATAACGCATACTGCATTCTAAACTTGTGCTGGCCAGAATGTCTCCCTCTTTAGCCGCTTCACAAACAATCTTTGCGGTAAGGGCTTTTCCATAGATACGAAGAGAAGAAGGATCTCTGAACATCCGAAGAAAAACGCTCTGCCTCCTTCACTATTCCGGTAGCGGAAGCCACCTGCTCCAGACAACCCATGCCGCCGCAGGCACTAACGTTCTCCCTCCACATCCCGCACATGGATGTGTCCGATTTCCGCTCCTGCACCATGAGCGCCGGTAACAATTTTGCCATGCAGAATCAAACCGCCACCTACGCCGGTTCCCAAAGTTACCATCAGCATATCGGAGAAACCTCTTCCTCCTCCCTGCCAAAGCTCTCCAAGGGCCGCCACATTGGCATCATTTCCCTACTGCACAGGGAATCTTTCCGCCCATCAGCTCTCTCATGATTTTTGCCGGATAAATGTCTTTCCAGCCTAGATTTACCGCAACAGGCACATGTCCGTCCGGCTCTACAGGTCCCGGTACACCGATCCCGATTCCTGCCACATCCTCATAGGCAATGGTCTTTTCCGCCAAATGCTTCTTTAACTCCTCAGCCACATCCGGAAGAATATACTTTCCCTGCTCCGCCTTTCTGGTGAGTACCTCCCACTTGTCCAACAGTACGCCGTTATAGGTAAAGATACCGCATTTTACGGAAGTTCCCCTACATCAATGCCTACGCAATATTGATTCATCTTACCCCTCCTCTGTAGCTAGCTACACACCTTACTCTTCTGAATATTTCTAAAAGCACATAGCTGAAGCTTTTTCTATTTTACCCGAATAGCTTCTTCTCTGTTTCGATATGCCAAGAATAAATCCGTTCCCCGAACTGAATTTTTGACAAAGAACGAATATATTGCAAACCTTCTTCGGTCTCCCCATTATAACGCAGTCTGCCTTGAAAAATCATAAACTTTAAAATATTTCTCTTGATAGAGAATTACCTATCCTGACTTAACTCCATGTTGTTGCCCATAAAGTCTATGGGTTTATCCAAAATTTTCTCTCCGGTCTTTCGGAAAATCAAAAGTCTATAGGGTTTTTCCTGCTTTTTCTTTTTACTTCCGGAAGAGACTTTCGTCTTTTGCTTTTCTTTACGGAATTCTCTTTGCTTTCCGTAAGGGTACTTCCACTTGCTACAGGACTTTGTTTCTTTTTCTTCGGGTCTTTAGTATTGCCGCCCTTTGCGCCCTCTTTACCTCCGGATTTTCCCCCATCCTCCTGAGTCTCGCCTCTTTGATCCGTAAGAACTGCAAGGTAATTTTTATCATAGGAAATCATCCGAATCGTTTCCGGAATTTCTACCTTTTTCTTCAACTCCGGACTGGTTCTGACTTTCGTGAGAAGAAAGCCAATCCCCCATCATACGCCGCAAAAGGATTCCTCATCAGTAAAAACTGTACTCTTCCCACAATGCCGCCGGAAAAATCATCGGTAAAGCCCCCTACCACTCGGTCAGCACCGGCATTTTTCCCTAAGGAAGAAAAATTATAGTAAACCACTCTGGATTTTCACAGTGGTCTGTTCCAAATGGGCAAATGCTACACAGAGCTCCGTCCCATCCGGAGATACGGACAAATCCATGGGATAACTGTCCCCCGACATCACCGACTTGATGCCGATGTCCAGATTTTTGCCCTCCTTGGAAAATACCGTGATATAGGTTCCTGATCCTCCGACAAAAGCGCATAAACCACACCTTTTTCGGAAATCCGTAATTTTTTCTATGGTACTGGGCGCTTCCCCTGCCCGCTAAGTCCCTGGGCAGAAAAATATACAGCCTGGTACCGCCCTGCTCACCGATTACCGCATAGTCTCCGGAAACCGAAACCAGAGCTCGTCCCATTTCAAAGGCCTGATCCCAAAGCACCTTTCCTTGGGAAGAAACATACTTCGCCCCTGTCCTTACTGAGTTTGATTACGCCATCCGGTAAGGAAAATAGCTGTATTCTCCTCTACGCCCTTACTTTCTTCAAGACTGTCCTTCCATAGAAGTTCTTTTTGTCCAAAACGTCTTCTTCCATAAAAGAAAAAGCCTACCGCAAAAAGAAAGAAAAGAATCAACAAAAAGGAAGCCAAAAGTTTTTTTCGCCGTTAAAGAAAAACGGATTGTCTTCTGCCTTTCTCTCTTCGTCCTGCCGTTCTTCTAAAAAGACCTTCTTCCGCCTTACTTCCGATGATGACCCTTTGCTTTTAATTTCCTTTTTTCTTGATTCTCTTTCCCGATCCGCCAAAGCCTACTCCCTATCTTAACTTAACGGTATCACTGCTCCGGATACATTCCTTTAGCAATATAACTTGGGGATGTATCCCTTTGCGATACAACTGCTCTGAATATACTCCCTTAGCGATATAATTGTTCCGGATATAAGCCCTTTGCAATACATCTCGTAAAAGCTTCTTCAGCCAATGCACGGTCTTCCTGATAGGTCACACCGAACCAACGGTCATGATCCTCTAAAACCTTTACTCTGGCTTTTCCTTCCTTCATCAGGCAATCCACCTCTCTAGGCAACAGATACTCAGACTTGGCTTCCTTGCCGTATTTCTCCAACCAGGAAGGGAATTTTTTTCAATCAGTACATCCAGAAAATGCTCCGAAGTCCAAACATGTTCATGGAAGCAATGGCATCCTCCTGCGACTCCACAACTTTCTTCTGTTGATTTTTCTCCTCGTAAAATGCCGTCTTCCTTGCGTTCAATATTGTAGGTTTCGGAAATAGACTGAAGATAGCCTTCTGCACTCACCTGACAAATTCCACGATTTACAGAACCGTACTTGGAAAGGGTATTTACCAAATGATAGCCTGCCATGCACATTTCCATCATACCGGAATCCGCTCTGTCTGCCTGTAAGAAATCATTGATTAGGCGAAAGCCTCTCTTTCCGTAGAAATCATCCGCGTTAATCACTCCAAAGGGTCCCTGTACCTGCTTTCTGCACTGCATTAATGCATGGGCTGTTCCCCAGGGCTTTGTGCGCCCCTCCGGCACAGAAAAACCTTCAGGCAGTGCCGTGATTTCCTGAAAAACATAATCTACATCCGCAATCTTTTCGATTCTCTTCCCAATTATTTCCCGGAAGTCCGCCTCAATATCCTTTCGAATCACAAAAACCAGCTTTTTCAAAAGCCTGCTTCCAAGGCATCATGCACGGAATAATCCATGATAATCTCTCCATGGGGACCAATTTTTGCCAACTGCTTAATGCCCGCACCATAACGGGAGCCCAATCCCGCGACCATGATTACCAACGTTGTTTTCTTTTCCCATAAGTCTCTCCCTTCGGGTGGATATTGTATAAAAAGGAATGTACTGACTATCCTTTTGCTATCTCTTTTTCTATCCTTTAAAGATAAGGGAAAAATGCCGTTTCGTCCAGTCTTTCTAACGGAATTCTGTAAACAATGAGAAAGCATGCTCTGATGGAGTGTGGGTCTGAAATCGGGGCGCGCTCTCGCTATGTTCGCCCTTCGTAGTGATGGACTGTAAAAATTCAGGTGATTTGCGATGATGCAGTATAGGTCTGAAACGGGGGCACGCTCTCGCTAACCTCGCCTCGTAGCGATGGACTATAAATCATCAAGAAAACTCGCTCCGATGCAGTACAGGTCTGTAATTTGGGCACGCTCCCGCTAACCTCGCTTTTCGTAGCAGTACTAACCTCAAGCTTCGCTTTGCTCGCTTTCAGTAAGTACTGACGGGCTCAGATTGCCCTTATTACAGACCTGTACTGCATCTTTCGCTTCGTTTATTGATTTTTGTAGTCCTTCACTTGGTCAGCTCGCCGTTAGTATCAAGGGGCTCAGATTACCCTTTATTTCAGACCCACACTGCATCTATCGCTGCTTTTATTGAGTTTTATAGTCCTTCACTTGGTCAGCTCGCCGTTAGTATCAAGGGGCTCAGATTACCCCTTATTTCAGATCCACACTGCATCTATCGCTGCTTTAATTGAGTTTTATAGTCCTTCACTTGGTCGGCTCACCAGCCCAGATACCTCTTATTTCAGACCTATACTGCATCTTTTACTTTCTTTATTGGTTTTTTACAGTTCTTCACTTGCTCAGTCTTCTTCTGCTGTTAGCTGAAGATTCTCCATGCGGTTATAAAGTTATTGGCCCACCAGCCGGATAAGCTTCTGTGCACCACGCGGCCATTGGAGGATGATGCATCGATAACGGAGCCTCCTCCGGCATAAATTCCTACGTGTCCTCGTACCACCACAATATCTCCTGCCTGTAGTTCTCCCATACTTACTTTCTTAAATCGTCCCGGATTTCTCCAACCGGAGGAGGTCATATAGGAAGTTCCCACGCCGGCCTGGTTCAAACACCAGTATACAAAACCGGAACAGTCGAAGGAATTCGGACCCTTGGCTCCCCATACATAGGGTGAACCGATTTTGGAGGACGCAATGGAAATCAAAGATCCTGCAGAACCGGAAACTGTTGCGCCTCCCACACCGGAAGAAACACTTCCGCCTGAGCTGTATCTCTCTTCCCGCCGGAGCGGAATTTCCTCCGGTCGCACTGCCTCTATTGCCACGGCTTGGTGTATTTGCCTTTGCTTTGGGCTTTGGTTTGACTTGGCTGTACCGGACTGAAGAAGTCTGCAATGTTTTGGCTCCTGCGGTTCCGTCCGTTCCTAAACCATTCACAGACTGGAAGGCAATAACTGCATCTTTTGTCAGCTCTCCAAAATAGCCGGAGGCCTTATCCTGAGAAAGATAGCCGTATTTTACCAAAAAGATTTTTGCATATTCTTTACATCATCGCTTTGTTCGCCAAGACGCATACCGAAGGGCTTTGGCATTTTCAGAGTCCATAAGACTTCTGGTATCCGGACCCAGGTAGCCGTCCACTACCTGGTCATTTCTGGACTGGAAGGCACGAATGGCATTTTGCGTACTAAGTCCAAAATTTCCATCCGCCTCTCCGGAAAGATATCCCAATGCAATCAGACGATTCTGATATTTTTTTACTATCTCGCTCTGTTCTCCGAGAGCAATAATATTAGCCTTTACTTCATCGGAGTATAGAAGATTGTAAGTGGTCTGGCCCACTGTTCCGTCTATCGTCAGTTTATTAACTTCCTGCAATTTCTTTACCGCAGTTTCCGTATCCTGATCAAAGGTTCCGTTAATCTGACCGCTTTCCGTAAGATATCCCAGGTTATACAAACGGTACTGAATCTTGGTGATATCGTCTCCCTGAAAACCAAGCTTTGCCGCATAATGGGGGGCGGATTCCGACATCAGAGCATCCCAGGTGTCTACGCCGGTAATACCGTCCATTTTCCGTCCTGTCTGTCTTTGGAAATACTGCACGGCCTTGGAGGTGGCATCTCCGTAATAGGTAGTCGGTTCATCCTCCTCCATATAGCCAAGGTTCATCAATCTTTGTTGCAAATCCTTAACAACAGAATTAATTACACCTACGGTAAGATTGACCGGTGCTAAGTCCTCCGCCTGTCCGTCAATGGTAACTCCCTTCAATAGAGGGAAGCACATTGGCATTTTAAGCCGAAGCCGCAATGGCCATCACACCTTCCGACTCCGCTTCAGTTGTCAGGACAATATCCGAAGAAGGCGCCTGCTCCTCAGCGCCAAGCTTCTTCTCACAAGCAGTAAGCCCTCAATAGACCGGCTACTAAGACAAGAGAAAGTCCTCTATGGAATAATTTTTGAATTCCGTATATGATCTTGCTATATTTTTTTGTACCTCTTATTTCTATAGATGAAAAACGTTGTTCTATGATACCATAGGCACTGTTCCTATCCTATAAAAGAAAATCTTAATTTTGATTAGGGAGGAGAGCCGGTAAGGTATAAAAACAGTAAAAAAATCAGGGAAAAGGAAGAAAAAAAGCTAAGGGAAAGATTTAAGAGTTTTTTTGAATTTCAAGGAGCTCTTTCAGCAAACAAATAATGAATACTGCACGGTGTTCATTATTTGCTTCTACAGCATCACCAAATGTGCTCCGCACTATTTTTGTAGTAGACAAAAGGTGGCGCAGGTGGAATGCAAGCATTTCCGCCTGCACCGCCTATGTCCTACGCAATTCGGAAAAGAATGCTCGCATTCTTTCCAGGTGATGCTAAAAATTTAATCAAGCTCGCTTTTTCTTTTAAAATTTGAAAAATCTGTTTTTCATGTTTGTTCTAACATTTCGATATTGCTTTCCTCCCCTAATTCAACCCTATTTATAAAGGAGTACCTATGCGTTTACGTCATATCCCCGGTTCCGAAGATTTTTGTGGCAAATTCTCACTATGTTTTTATCAAATCCGGAACATACAAGGGAGCTTTTTTTCCGAAAAGCTCTTTTGGAAATACCAATCCTTTTGCACATCGAAATCGGTATGGGCAAGGGACAGTTTATCTTTGAAATGGCCAAAAGAAATCCGGAGATTAACTATATCGGAATTGAGCGCTACGACAGCGTTTTACTGAAAGCGATTCAAAGGAGGAAAAACAGGAGCCTGAGCTTACTCTCACAAATCTATTCTACATCAGTATAGATGCCAGACTTTTGGCAGATGTCTTTGCTCCTGAGGAAATCGGAAAAATCTACCTGAATTTCTCCGATCCCTGGCCCAAAAAAAGGCAGGCAAATCGAAGACTTAGCAGTCCTGTCTTTTTAAAGATTTACAAAGAAATTCTGGCAAAAGACGCCTTCCTGGAAATGAAGACCGATAATCAAGACCTATTTAGCTATTCCTTGGAAAGCTTTGGAGGAATGTCATTGGCAGATTCTGGCAAATACAAGAGATTTACACCATGATCCTGTCCTGAATGAGGGAAATGTGATGACTGAATATGAAGAAAAGTTCTCTTCCAAAGGAAATCCGATTTGTAAGTTTATAGCTAAGCCTTAGTGAGTTTTTTCCATAAAGTCTCAGCACTGTTTTTCCATAAAAAATACTTGCCTCGCCTATCCCTATCATGCTATACTCAGTCGGTATGTAAATTTGAAAGGAATGGTTTTTCCATGAAGATTTTTGGTTATTGTATTTGTATTGCTGGGCTTAGCATTGTCTGCCATTATTCTGATGCAGGAAGGAAAGAGTCAGGGCTTAGGCGCTCTCTCCGGTACAACAGACAGCTATTGGCAGAAGAATAGAGGTCGTTCCGTTGAAGGGAACTTAGAGAAGTTTACCAAGTTTGCGGCTTTTGCCTTTTTTGCTGTGGCATTGGTGCTGGACATTATTTGGTAAGATTATTTTCCTCTGTATGGTAAGCCTGCATTTTATGCAGGCTTTTTCTCATATCCAAAAGATAATCCATACAGAAAAATAGAACGGCTAAGAAAATGAGCGTTCAAAGAGTTCACCGGAAAAACTCGTTGAGCCTTCAAGGATTTAAAAAGATTTAAAAGATTTAAATGATTTAAAGGAATTAAAGAACAAAAAGGAGTAAAAATGCGGGAAGATCAAAGGAAAAAAATTAAAGAAGATCATCTTGGATCTTATCAAGGATCCAAGCTACCACCCCATGAAGGAAAAGGAACTTTGCTTCTTTCTTGGCGTACCCAAAGAAGAAAAGGCTGCCTTTCAAGAGCTTCTTATGGAAATGCAGGAGGAGGGCGTTATCGGCATTTTCCTGCAAGGGAAATACAGCAGGGCGGAAAGTTTCTCCCAAAAGGGCACTTTTCATGCCAGCAGACGAGGCTTCGGCTTTGTTTCTCTAAGTGAAAAGGAAGAAGAAGTCTATATTCCCAAGGGGGAAAGCGGTAATGCCATGGACGGCGATTTAGTAAGGGTCATCCTTACGAGAAGAGCGGAAAACGGCAGTAAGGCCGAGGGAAAAATCAGCAAGGTTTTAGAACGGGCCAATAAGGAAGTGCTGGGACTTGTGAAGGAGAAACGAGAAGGGCTCTATCTTTCCCCGGATAATCCCAAGCTTCCGGATTGCATTTTGATTTCCCCGGGAAGGGACAAGGGAGCCGTGCCCGGAGATAAGGTCATCGTAGAAATTCTTTCTTATGGGGCTACCAAGGAAAACAAAGTCCCCAAAGGGCGAATTCCCCGAAAAGAATCAGTCCTCTTCTCTCCTGCCCCATAGGAGAAGTGAAGGAAATCTTAGGGCATAAGGATGATCCGGGAATGGATGTGCTTTCCGTGATTCGTTCCTTCTCCTTACCGGAGGAATTTCCGGAGGATGTGCTTTTGGAGGCCAATCAGCTTCCCAATGCCGTATCCCCTGAAAAGGCGGAGGAGCCGGGACGAAAGGATTTTCGAAAGCTTACCACCATCACCATTGACGGAGAAGATGCCAAGGATTTGGATGATGCCATTTCTTTGGAATATTTTCCGGAGAAGGAAGAATACTGCCTTTATGTGCACATTGCGGATGTAAGCGACTATGTGAAGGAAGGAAGTGCTCTGGATTTGGAAGCACTGGAGAGGGGCACCTCCGTTTACCTGACAGACCGGGTAATTCCTATGCTGCCGAAGGCTTTAAGCAACGGCATTTGCTCCCTCCATGAGGGTGTGGACAGACTTTGTCTCAGCTGTATCATGGACTTTGACCGGGAAGGTCGCCCCTTTCCCACGAAATCACCCCTCCGTCATTTGCTCCGATAAAAGAATGTCCTATCACAAGGTAACGGCGCTTTTTAGAGGACAAGGAATGGGAGGACCCGGAGGAGAAGCTTTCTTATCTGCCTTTCCATGAGCTTCTTACGAAAATGCGGGAGCTGGCGAGACTTCTTCGAAAAACCAGAATGGCCAGAGGCGCTTTGGACTTTGATTTTCCCGAATCCAAGGTGTATTTTTGATGAAAATGGAAATATTTCCAAAATCTGTGCAGAGGAAAGGGAAGAATCCCATAAGATTATTGAGGAATTCATGCTCATTGCCAATGAAACCGTGGCAGAGGAGTATTACTGGCGGGATATCCCCTTTTTATATCGTATTCACGAAAAGCCGGATTGGGAAAAATGGCAGAATCTCTCCCATGTTCTCTCCTCCTTTTCCTATAGTTTAAAGGCAAAGGATCCGGATAATCTGCGACCGAAGGCTTTGCAGGAGCTGCTTTCCAAAATGAAAGGGAAAACGGAGGAAGCCATGCTCAGCAGCATGATTCTTCGTTCCCTAAAGCAGGCCAAGTACAGTACAGAGCCGGAAGGGCATTTTGGACTGGCCAGTAAATATTACAGCCATTTTACCTCTCCCATCCGCCGTTATCCCGACCTGCAGATTCATCGTATCATTAAGGAAAATATCGCCTATCAGGAAAATGAGAAACGGCGCAGGCATTATGAGCGGATTCTGCCGGATGTGGCAAGCCAAAGCTCTCTTCGGGAAAGACGAGCAGAGGAAGCGGAACGAGATTGCATGAAGCTGAAAAAATGTCAGTACATGAAGAATTTCTTGGGAGAGGTCTTCCCGGGAAGGATTTCCGGTCTTACCCAGTACGGCATTTATGTCACTTTAGAAAACAGTATTGAGGGCATGATTCCTCTTCGCTTTATGACAGAGGACTACTACATTTTCAATGAGGAGGAAATCAGTCTTAGAGGCGAGGCAAGCGGAAAGACCTTCCACATGGGGGATCCGATGTGATTTCCGTTTATGCGGTGGACACCCTAAGCAGAAGTATTGATTTTTCTTCCCTACTATCCGGAAGATGCAGAAGGAGGCAATAGTCTTGACTAAGGAAAGCATTAAACAAATCGCCAACAATAAAAAAAGCCTTTTCACGACTACTTTGTGGAGGAAAGCTTTGAATGTGAATTCAGCTCTTCGGAACAGAGGTAAAGTCCCTCCGTCTGGGACAAGCCTCCATTAAAGAAGCCTTTTGTCAGATTCGAAATGGGGAATGCTTTGTAGGCATGCATATCAACCCCTACGAGCGAGGCAACATTTTCAATAAGGATGCCTTAAGGGACAGAAAGCTTCTGCTCCACAAGCAGGAAATTCATAGACTTCTGGGAAAAATCAAGGAACAGGGCTACACTCTATGCCCCTTTCCCTTTATTTTAAAGGAAGTCTTGTAAAGCTGAACATGGGACTCTGCCGTGGTAAAAAGCTTTATGATAAGCGGGAAGATATGAAGAAAAAGGCCCAGAGAAGGGAATTGGAAAAGGAATTCAAAAAGGCGAATATCAGAGTATAGAGACAGATAGGGACTCTACGAATCTTATCATCTCTTAAGTAGCAGTTCATTAAACGCCTAATGATTTCTTCTTTACTCTGTCGCAGACCTAACTGTTTTGTATCCAGTTCTTCAGTTTCCATCTTTAATAAAAATTCAGAGATATCTTTTTTAATGATTCCCTTCGTGGGAATCATTATTTCTTCTCCTAAAAGTTCAGACATGCGATATACATCATTTCTGTGTTTACGGATATCTCTACTATCAATTTTTCGCCAAATTTTCTTCTTTCCGTTAAATCCAACCATGCCTTCATTTTAAATGGAATCAAGTAAGGAGTATTCAGAATACTAACTCCATCCAATATTACCGGCCCATTTCTAAGAAATTGGTAGTAATCTTCATCTAAGAGAATTGCTGATAGACTCGATAACTCCTCTTCTAGCGGAATCGGTGTTAGTACTGCGTCCTCCGGTAATACCATTTTATCCGTTCTTCTGGAAAATATTTCAATCATAGCCGGATAAGAATCGTTTTTAGGTTTAGAAAATCTATAAAATTGACTCTTTCCACTACTTTTGTTTCTATGTTCGTATCCCTGCTTCCAAAATATAATCCCAAAATTTCCGACCAAACTCCACAGTCAGGACTTCAAGAATCAAAACAAGATCAAGATCTTTTGTTGCTCTAAATTCCATATCAAAGCTTGACATCAGTAAGTCACAAGCGGTACCGCCAATAATAATATAGTTGGATTCATAGTCTTGGAACCATTCTCTGAAACTATGTAAGCCTCTTATCATATTTCTTCCTCCAAAATTCTTCCATCATTTCAGTAAGAGAAATCTGAATGCGTTCATCCGCATTATCCTTTAAACTTAAATACAAGGAAAGAGCATCTATCTTCCCCTTCATTCCAAACAGCTTTGGATCATAATGCCATATTTCCAGCTGAATTTCTTTATCTATGTCCGTCATAAACTCATAGCTATTACCATAAAAATTGCATAGTAGCATAAGTCTCTATTTTTGGAAGGACTTAGCATGGAATATTCTGATAATGCGGAAATTCCAGCCTTTAAGAATCTATCCTTCAAATCTTTCTTTCAATATACAACTTTTTTCTTTACCGGAGATATTAAAACTTTTTCTGCAACTGTAAATAATTCTTTTCCATAAAAATTCCGAAGTAACAAACTTGCTAACACCTCTTTTATGGCTTTTTAATAATTCCAGCATCTTCCAGCTGTTTTGTAGCTCTACTGATAGTCATCAATGAATAGGATAGATGATTTGACAGCTCGCTGAGACTAATCTCCTTTTTCCACTATATAGGAAATATAAAAATAAAACCTGTGCCGCAGGACTGATTTTTTTCTAGAGCTAACATTCTTTTGCTAAATTTTTCTTGCAATGCTACTCCCATAAAAGGAAGAAATATCATGCGTCCCTTCCATCACAAAGGGAATTCTTGCCTTTATTAAGCTTTCCTTTGTCTGGTAGACATTCATCAAGCACTAAAACCACAGGAATATTCACTATTTCAGCAAGTTTTTGTACATGCTTTTTCACTGAAACTATATCTTCCATTTTTCCCTTTATATACATGAAGAGACAATTTGTTTCATCCAACTTTGCTCTGTTTTAAAAAGAATATCGATCTATTAGAAAAAAATGGTATTTTCTATCTTCCCAATCTTTATATTCTATTTTTTTATATCAAGTATCTGCTCTATATACTCCATATTCACTCCTTTATAACCATTAAATCATATTATAACTATGACAATGTTATAATTCAATTATAATGTTATAATTATTTGAATTTTTTCATAATATCAAACTATAAGCAATATAAAAAGCCACTATAGAAAGTCTAAGTTGGAGAGGCAACTCATAGCTCCTATAGTAGCTTCGTTTTTATAATAATATTTTCTCACAATATTTTCTCCTTTACCTTTACGCTTTCATTTCCATATTATTTGAGCACAAAAGTAAAGTAATCTAATACAATTAGAAGGAAACAATGCTTAACTATCCCTTAAAAGATTCACAAATGTCTAAAACCCCAATTCCTCATTCACCAAAATCACATGAATCCTGTCTTCATGGCGAGAATAGCGAGTAATCAAAATCTGACAGCAGATGGTATCCGGAGACTTACAATCCGAGCACTTTCCCTGTTACCCTACAGGGCGTCTTAATATCAAACCTTTGGGTATTGGTGGGCGCTGCCACATTTCTGGCTCTCTTCATGGCGCTGTCTAAATCCGGACATATCTTCTGCATTCCCACAATAAATAAGACCTTCTTCGGTCCCTGGGCGATACAGGATACCCGATTGGCATTGCCATCAATATTTACCAGTACCCCATCATCCGTCATGGCATTTGCACTGGCTAAGAAAACATCCGCATCGTAAGCCGCAAGCAGTGCCTTCCTTGGCTCCATTTGACTTCTATCAATAAAATTATATTTCTCTCTTTTTAAGGCAGATACAAGCCCACTTCCATAGCACTCATACAACCGCCCATGGAAATGCTGCTGCCCTTTGGGAATCAGGTTCTAACGCCAACTGCAAAGCCTCTTCCCTGTCCTTGGCGTAATAGCCTGTCATATTTCGAGACTTTAGCCCCTTAATAACCGTTTCCGCCAGTAACTCATTCCTCTTCTTTCCGTAAATATCCATAAGCACTCCTTCCAATAAGACTCAACAAGCTATTTTTAGCACGACTTCCAAAGCATTTCAACCGATAAAGCTGAAGAAGATTCCCCGCTTAATGCCGCTAGACTTACCGCAGTAGTTTTCCAATAGATTTTTTTACTATAGATTTGGCAAGCAAAAAGCCGATGGGGGATTTTGAGGTAGACAATCTGAGCTCGTCGGTACTTTAGCAAGAACGAGCATGGCGAAGTTCGAGCTTGAGTACCGCTACGTAATCGAAGTTAGCGAAGGCATGTATACCGAAGATCCCCGCTTAATGCCGCCAGGCATAACGCAGTCGTTTTCCAATAGATTTTCTATAGATTTGCAAGTAAAGCCGAGGGGATTTTGAGGGTAGACAATCTGAGCACGTCGGTACTTAGCAAGAACGAGCGAAGCGAAGTTCGAGCTTAGTACCGCTACGTAAGCGAAGTTAGAAAGCGTGTCTACCGAAGAACCCCCTCGGCTTTTTGCGTATAAAAAATCTATTTTTTCAAACGAGATATCGCACGCTTTGCGAGCGATACTCGTTATGAACTACGAGGCTATGACTTAGGCATCCCTCAGTCTTGCTCCCTTTTCCTCCAAAACCTTCAAAAGACTATTGGTACATCCTACAATCTCCTGCTCGGTAAGGGTATGGTCTTTGGCTCTGATGCTGACCTTATAGGACATGGACTTGTAGCCCTCCTGCACCTGTGCTCCCACATAGATGTCGAAGAGTTCAATCTTCTCCAAAAGCTCTCCTGCTCCCTTACGGATAGCCTCCTCCAAGTCGCCGGCCATCACATTTACCGGTACTAAAAGAGAGAAGTCACGGGTAACTGCCGGGAACTTTGCCACCGGCTTATACTTCCTGAAGTCTCCGGACAGAGGATACAAGGCCTCTAAATCCAGAATAGCTACATAAGCCTTTTTCCTTCATATCAAAAGTTCCGTAATACCTCCGGATGAATTTCTCCCAAAGGAGCCTAAAAAGCTTACCCTCATAATAAATATTTGCCTTTCTTCCCGGATGGTAAAATGCCTTTTCGCAATCTTTATCATAGTGGAAATTTCCCTGTAAGCCGGATTGACGTAGCAGTTCCTCCACTTCTCCCTTTAAGCTAAAGAAGTCTCCCTCTCCTGCAAATCCAAGGGTCAAGGTCATCTCTCTCCGAAGCTCCGTCAAAGGAAGAGCCTTAGGAATATAAATTTTAGCCATTTCAAAAAGCTTTTAGCATTCTTGTTCTTATGATGCTCATTTAAGCTTAATGCCTGTAACATTCCCTGGTACGGAACTAGTTCTCATAACGAGAAGTCCCTCCCAAGGGGTTGGCAATGGTAATCTGTCGCCACTCCATTGCATCCTTGGGGAATAAGAGCTTCTCTACACCTTCTTGGACTCAAAGGAATAGAAATAGCTCTCAGAATAGCCCAAAGCCTCTGCCAAATGACGAAGCTTTTGATTTAACAGTAAATCCTTGGCCTTGCCTCCCACAGTGGTCGCCTTTGGCAGGGTGCTGGGAATCTTGTCATAGCCGTAGAAACGGGCAACTTCCTCCGCAATATCCGCCATTCTTCCAAGTCTTGTCTAAAGCTTGAATAACAAGGATAGCTCCTCCCATTTGCACTGTTCTTTCACCTCTACGGAAATCTCCAAAGCTGTCAAAATCTTCTTCATTTCTCTCCGGAAAGAGAAAGTCCCAAAAGGTTATTGATATCGAATACGGAAACCGTGAGCTTGGTATCCTCTCGCTTTACAGGGTAGCAATCCAACATTCCGCCTACTACCTCTCCGGCTTGAAGCTCTTCAATGAGGGTGCAAGCTCTATCCATAGCCATTTCGCAAAGGTTTGGATCCAAGCCCTTTTCAAAGTAGGCGGGAAGCATCGGTACGAAGTCCCAGCTTTCTTCCGGAAAGGCGGATGTTAGTGCCGTCAAAAGCAAGCCGCCTCAAGACCACATTTTTTTCACCTGATCGGTAATCATGGAATTCCTCTCCCATGATTCCTCCTAAAAGCAATGCTTCTTTCTCCATCCTCACGCAAAGGATGCTGTCAGAAAGCTCATGCTCTACACCGTCCAGCGTGGTGAAGCTTTCTCCTGCCTTGGCTCTCTCCACAATGATTTTATGCTCCCTTGATGGTGTCGTAGTCAAAGGCATGCATGGGCTGTCCCAGCTCCAGCATCACGTAGTTGGTGATGTCCACGAAATTGTTGATGGGACGAATTCCTGCGGTGCGAAGACGAATCTGCATCCAAAGGGGGAAGGAGCAAAATGCACATTTTTAATCAGTCTTGCGGTATAACGTTTGCAAGCTCCGGAGACTTTTAATTCCACGGAAAGATAAGAAGAAACATCCTCCTTATTGCCAAGCTTTTCAATCTTTGGATACTGAAGAGCCTGCTTAAAGGTAGCAGCCGCTTCTCTGGCTAGTCCCAGTACGGAGAAGCAATCCACACGGTTAGAGGTAATCTCATACCATGTAAAATATCCCTGAAGGCCTAAAAGTTCTGCTGCATCCACTCCCACCGGAGTTCCTTCCGGGAAAATGATAAACCGCTCTCCGGTGCTTCCGGAAACAAGTTCTTTTCTCCTCCAAGCTCTTCAATGGAGCACATCATACCGTTGGAGGAAACGCCCCTTAACTTTCCGGCATGGATTTCCACGCCATCTTTGGGCTTACTGCCGTCATGGGCAACTTTAACCTTAACCCCGTCCAAAACCACGGGGACCACGTCTCCCTGCTTCATATTCTGTGCACCGGTTACAATCTGAATCTGCTCGTTTCCGATATCCACCTGACAAATGGAGAGCTTGTCCGCATCCGGTGCTTTCTCCAAAGATAGGATCTTTCCGGTAACAATCTTTTCCAGATTCTCCCCAAATCCTCCATGGTTTCTACCTTATTTCCTGCCAATGTCATGGCATCCCGGAATTCCTGTCCGCTTACGGAAAGTCCCGGAACATAGGGCTCTCAGCCAATTCATGGATGTATTCATATTTTCCCCCTAACTCTTAAAACTGCTCCAGAAAACGCAGGTCATTTTCATACAAAAGACGCATATCATCAATTTCATACTTCAAAAGGGCAATTCTCTCTAAGCCCACACCGAAGGCGAAACCGCTGTATTCCTTGGAATCAATGCCGCAGCTCTCCAAAACCTTGGGATGCACCATACCGCAGCCCAAAATCTCAATCCAGCCCTCTCCCTTACAGAAACGGCAACCCTTTCCTTTTACATTTAAAGCAGGACACATCCACTTCTGCGGAAGGCTCTGTAAAGGGGAAGTGATGGGGACGGAGCTTGGTCTTGGTATCCTGTCCAAAAAGCTCCTTGGCAAACAAATCCAGCGTTCCCTTTAAGTCGGAAAAATGAATATTTTTATCAATGACCAATCCCTCAATCTGATGGAAGGAGGGGAGTGGGTGGCATCCACCGCATCGGAACGGAAAACTCTACCCGGACAAATCATGCGAATAGGCGGCTTATGAGTCTCCATATATCTGGCCTGCACAGAGGAGGTCTGGGTATGAAGCAAAATGTTGGAATTAATGTAGAAAGGTATCCTGTTCATCTCTTGCCGGATGCCCTTTCGGAATATTCAGCTTCTCAAAAGTTGTAGCTGTCATACTCCACCTCAGGTCCTTCTACTACTTCACAGCCCATGCCGATAAAGATTTTCTCTACCTCTTCCAGAGCTAAGGTATTGGGGTGGGGATGGCCATAACGAATCTTCTTTGCAGGAAGGGTACATCAATAGTCTCCTCCTGCACTTTGGCTTCCCTGAAGAATTCTTTTTCCAGGTCTTCTCCATGGTTCTTAATGCTCTGCTCCACTCTTTTGGAACATTTTCATTTACCAGCTGTCCGAACTTTGGTCTTCTTCAGGACTTAGGTCTTTTAAAAGCTTCTTCGCCTCAGTCAGCTCTCCCTTCTTTCCTAAGAACTTTACCCTGATGTCGTTTAAGGCTGTTAAATCCTTGGAACCTGCAATCTGTTCCTTCGCCCGTTTTACAATCTCTTGCAATACTTGATGATCCATACGCTCTTCCCTTTCCACTTTACTATTTGTTCTGCTTCCTTTTACAAAGGAAATCCGCTTTCTTTTCGAGAACTATTTTTAGAGTTGTTCTTTTTAGTAATAAAAAGCCCCTGTCTGTTCTCAAACAGACAGGGACGATTGCTCCGCGGTACCACCCTGTTTTTCGATTCCTTAGCTCCAAAATAAAGCTAACGCCGGAATCGAACCCTCATTTTGAATGTAACGTATTCCACGGTTTTTTGCTACTCTTTTTCACAAAAACAGCTCCGGCGGGAAAATTCCATTGGGAAGATAGAAAGGACTTTCAGCCAAGATCCCTCTCTCTATGCTATCTTTTCTCCCTTTGTACTGGGCGCCATCTTCGCTTTTCATCCGACAGTGTATTGCCTAATGAAAGAAAAGTCAAGCTCTTCTGCTCAGGCTCATCCTGTTTCTCTTCTTTCTTTTTCCTCTTTTATTTTCTTCTTTCTTTTCTTCTTTCTCTTTGCCTAAATCTGTTGCTTCACTCCAGACACGAATCTGACTCTTAGTGGTTTTCTTCACCACATACATAGCATAGTCCGCATTTTTCTGGAGCTGATCCGGATTGGTTCCTCCTTCAGGATACTCAGCTCACACCGCCGGAAAGACGGAGTCGCTCTTTTTCTCCATCCGGAAGCATGATGAAGCTGTTGTCAATGGTCTCCTGTAATCTTTCAATCATAGCATTGATACGGCTCTGATTGCCCTCTTCATCAAAAGATAAAGGCATTGAACTCGTCTCCGGAAATACGGGAATATATGGCTTCATCCCCCAAGCCTTCTCTCATGGCATCGGAAGCACAGCGGATATATTTGTCTCCATATTCATGACCGTAGGTATCGTTTACAATTTTCAGATTATCCAGGTCCATCATGATATAAGCACCGATGGAATTTCCTCCACCCTTTTTCTCCAAAAGCTCCCGGATTCTTCGTCCGAAGGCTCTTCGGTTGTAAAGGTCTGTCAGGAAGTCATGGTCTCTTTCGTATTGCAGATTCCTTTGTTCCTGTAAAAGTCGATCGGACAAATCCTCCAGGGCCTCCGACATCTGATCAATCTCTAAAATGCCGGTTTCTCTGAGACGAAGTTTATCCGTCGTCTTATTACTGCGAATCGCCAGCGCCAGCTTCCGAATAGGCTTTTGCAAAAATAGGGAAATCACAAGGCTTCCCACGATTCCGATACCCAGAGTCAGAATAATGGTAACGGACATGACGAAGGTCATCCTATCCGCAAAGCGGTTCATCGTCTTATAGGGAATAGCCGCTCCCAACTGCCACTCCATATCAGTGAAAGGTCCTACTGTGGAAAAAGATGTAAAGGCATACTGAAGGTAAAATAATTCTTCTTATCCGAAACAACTTTCCCTTCCCGGTCTTCTCCTATCGTAGCTTCTATCGAATTGAGCTGAATGATATCCTGGTAGCTTGTACTGCTTCCTCTGAATTTCCGCTTTTTATGAATACTGAGAAAATACGAGGCAGTTCCACTACCGTCCAATTCTCTGGAGGGCAGATTTTGCTTCAAATAATCCACCAAAATATCCACTCCCAGAACTCCATACACCCGTCCGTCGGAAAGCCGTAGGGGAACTGAATAGGCAATGGCTTCTCTGGTTTCGCCGAATAAGGTATAGGGTTTACTCCAAAATCCCATATCCTCCCAGGTCACATCCGGCTTACTGTAAAGGTCGCTTTGGGTAGGTTCATATAAAAAGTCATAATAGGGCACATCTGCCGTACCGAATTGAAAGCTGGTATTCCAGGTTTTATCGGTAGCAATCTGGGTATTTCGTACCACCAAAAGAGGAGAGCGTTCAATCAGTAAATCCAAGTTTTCCGAGCTGGCTCTGGATTCCGGATCCAAATCTCGAAAGTACAGACCCGGCTTATCCATATATTTCTTGGACGTCATACTATCTTCCAAGTTATCTGCATTTAATATCATGAAAACGCCGGTAACGTGATTGGTCCGCATCATACTGATTAAGTCCATACTGACTGCACTTAAGAAAGGAGCGGCATTTTCGGAACTGTCATCAATAGCCTCAATGTCCATCTTTCCCGCATCCACAAGCCCATCTGCCAAAAGATTAATCTTTTGCACGGTTTGGCTGACATTCATCCACTGATTCACCATCAGGCTTTCCAGATAATTTCGTCTCGCTTTCCACACGACTTTCGATGATATCTTGGGAATTTTTATGAATCAGAGAAAACAAGCCCTGACCATAAATAGAAATCATCAAAATCAAAATCTCCAAGATAACCAAACCCATCAAAGGAATCAATATTTTCGTAAAAATCGGTTGTTTCTTCATACGCGTCCTTTGGCAACTTTCGCTCCCCGTATTAATAAGGAGTCTTAACTATCTGACAACAAATAATTTATTTCCCTATTAAAGTCTCATAATACTGTTCAAAAATTTCTCATCATTATCATACTCCATAGCATCCTCTCTGGATACGCCGGAAGCCATTGCAGTTTCAATCTTGTAGCGATCCGACAAAGCCTTATCCTACAACTCATATTCCAGAGCCTTTCGAATTTCTGCCAGATTAATGATGGAAGGAGTAAAGTACAAGGTATTGGAAGACATGGTGGACAAGGCCTTTTCCAAAGAAGGATCCATACCGCTCCCTTCTCCTTATCAATAGCTTCCACGGTAAAGCTGTCCACAGTACCGAAGGTATTCCGCAGAAAGAGCAAACTGGGCATTTTCCTCATAGCTGGTCAGCCACTTTAAAAATTGAACGGAGGCTTCTACTCTTCTTATTCCCTGGACAATACCCATGCCGATTCCCCGTCGCATCGCAATCTCTTCCCTCCTTCAAAGTGGGGAGCCAGCAAAAACACATTGGTGATGGCATGTTGTTCCCGGTCCGAAATAATCACTTCCTTCGGAAAGTAAACACTGGAAGCAGAAGAAGCGGTATAGGCTAAAAATATCCCTGTCTTCACGTCGTCGGAACGAAAACGCCCTCGGAGGTGAAATAGCCTTTAATAATAGGAACATATAAATTATCCCATAAGGTTTTCATCACTCTTTAGGAATTGCACCTCAGCATTTCCTTCCTCATCTACAGAAATCAGATTCACGCCCAGCTCTCTTGCCCCTACCAGCATATAGTTCGCATAATCATCAATGCCGTAGAACGCTTTGCCGTCATCCGGCGTTTCCGTAAGAGCGTCTGTGTATTGGTAATATTTCTCAGCAACCCGAAGCAATCCTTCCTTCGTACTTAATTCCGAAAGCGTGGTGCGGTAGCTTCGCAAAAGCTGTCCCAATCCGTTTTGTTGAGATAGAGGAGCTCAGTGGACTTGGCCACAGGTAAAAATCTTTACGCCTCCATATTTCCTTCCCAATCGTCCTTCTTCAATAAAGCTGGGTACAAAAGCGCTCCAATCCTCTTTACTGAAATAGGAATCCAGGTCGGTGAGAACCCCTTCCTCTTCCAATATCATCGCTGTATCGGTGTGCAAGCTGACAATATCCGGATAATCTCCCTGGGACAATTTCTTTTGGTTTATCCCTGTATAAATTATTCTGTAAATCCAAGGTAGAACCGGGGTTATAGGCTCACCTCTACGCCGATATCCTTCCCCCGACCTTCATTGAAGCGATTAATCGTTCGCTGAAAGGCCTCCTGTTGAATACCGGAAAAATAGGTCCAAACCGTGATTTCCAAGGGCTCTTCTTTCACACTAAAACCGCCCCTTTCTTTGCTAAAGGGGCTTTCTGTAGAACTGACCACCTTGGTACCGCAGGCCAAAAGCCCCAGTGCCATGGTCAGTAATACCGGCAATTCTAAAATCTGTATTATACTTTTCTTCATTTCCTTAACCCTTACATTCTCCCATAGCCCATACGTATTTTTGTACAAAAAAATATCGGCATTGTCATTAATAGCAATAATGCATTTTTGTATAACACTATATATAATAAATGGGAAAATTTTTCGGCATTTAGGATGAGAGCAAATTCTCTTTCCCATCCAAAATGGCTTCCAACAACTTCCCCTCCCGGTCATATCGTAAAAGTTAAAGAGAAAATCCCTCTCCCTTTGCCAACAATTCCAGAAAGATCCGGTCTCCCTCCCAAAGGGGTAAAGCTTTTACCTCTTCATAGGAAAAATATTGCAGTTCGCCTTCCGAACATTCCTTTAAAGAACCTTCTTCCAGTACGGCAGTGAATAAAACATATAGCCGCAATCTTTTTCTCCATAGAAAAAGCTACGATTCCCCTTAGTTGATGGCTCAGGACATGCAGTCCCTGTTTCCTCGAAAACTTCTCGGTAAAGACAATCCTCCGGGCTTTCCCCGCTTCAAAAATGTCCTCCTACACTGATCCATTTTCCTTTATTAATATCTTCCTTTTTCTTATTCCGGTGAAGCATTAACCATTTTCCCTCTTTCTCTACATAACAGAGAGTGGTTAATACACCGTCAGCAAATCTTTTCTTCTCCATACGCAACAGTATACACAAAAATTGCACAAATTCCAGTGTGATTTTGCGCAATTTCATATAAAAACAAAGGTGCTTCCTTTTATTTTTTAAGTTTTATATTCTCCTTTGTTACTGTCTTCCTGGATACTCCTGCCATGTAAGAAATAAGGACAGAAGCTTGCTATTCCGTGGGCTTAAGAAAGATTCCACATATATCTGCGAAAACTCTTTAGAATCAAAAAGAGGACTGGCACTATGCGATCCTCTTCTAAGATGCTGACTAATTAATACTTGTCATCATCCGGTAAAATGCTTCTTATACTCAGTTTTCCGGATTTTTCCTAAATCCTTGGCTAAAGCCTCTTCTCTTTCCGCCTTTTTCCTCAGTGGAGAGCTTTTTCCGGATTCTGACGGAGTTTTCTTTACTCATCCTGCGGTACATAGTGAGCATCTCCGAATGGGAATCTGGGATAAATCCATACCATCCATACCGCTGATATCCACTAAAAACCTGTCCTTCTTTCTACAACGGATGCTTTCAGCTTTTTGCCTTTTTCTTTTCTACCGGCTTTAACAGGAGTTTCTTCCTCCTTCAGCTCATCTGCTTCCGTAGCTTTTACTGCTTTTAGCTTTGGGCTCGGTTTTAGCCACCGTTTTTCTGCCTTCGCTTCCACCGGCTTCTCTTCACCGGCTTCTCAAGCTTTTTGTTCTTCCCTGCTTTCTCGTTCTTTGGTACAGCAGGCTTCTTCCTTTTTGCCACCGGCTTTTTCTAATTTTGCTGTAGTAGTTGGTTTTACTTCCTCTACTACAGGAGTATTCTTTACTTTCTCTACTGCCGGAGAAGCTTCCGTCTTTTCCAATACAGGAATGACTTCTATATCATCAACTACTCGGAGTAGCTACCGGAGCAGTCTCATCCTTCTTTGTTGCGAGCAAAGCCATTTAATTCTCTCTTGTAAGGCTCTGTTCTTAACTGGAACTTCTCAACAATCTGTTCAAGCGGTCTGCCTGCCCGAAAGCTCTTGAGATGTCACTAGCGGACTCTTCCGCTGTTGCAGTATTGCTCTGTACTACGGAAGAAATCTGGTCAAGACCTGTAGTAAGCTGCTTGATTCCTTCAGCCTCTTCCTCGGATGCGGAAGAAATGGAGGTGATAATACCGTTAATCTTCTCGGTTTTCTGGGATACTACAGAAAGAGACTCTGCGGTTTTCCTCTGTAATTTTGCCCCTTATTTACCGCCTCAATGGTTTCCCTCGATTAAGCTGGAAGTGTTCTGAGCCGCCTTGCAGACTTCTGGGCAAGGTTTCTACCTCATCCGCTACAACCGCAAAGCCCTTTTCCTGCCGCTCCTGCTCTTGCCGCTTGATAGCCGCATTTAAGGAAAGGATATTGGTCTGGAAAGCAATATCATCAATGGTCTTAATAATCTTACTGATTTCCTGAGATTCTCGGTGATGTCCCTGCATTGCTCTGGACATCTCGTTCATCTTCTGGTTACTGGTTCCCTACCGCACTGCCGGTTTCCTTGAAAGTCCGGAAGCATGCTGAGACATTTCCGCTGTTTCCTTGATTTTTACGGAGATATCATTCATGGTTGCGCTGAGCTCTTCGATGGAAGATGCTCGCCTGTTGCGCCCTGAGACAGGGTCTGAGCGGAACCGCTAACCTGCATTGCGGAAGAGTTTACCATATGAGAGCTGTTCTGAATTTCTCCCATGGTTACATTTAAATCGTCTAAAATATCGTAAAGACTGGTAAGTAACGGCTCATACTCCCCGTTATAAAGCTGGGTATTCCAGAACTCGAAGCGAGAAATTTCCCTTGGCAATCTGTTCCAACTTTCCTGCCAAATCCTGAATAATGCTTCTCGATTCGTTCCACAACCTTTTCCATGCTCTTGGCAATCTGTCCGATTTCATCCTGGTAAGGATAGTTGATTTCATGAGAAGTCTCCTCTGCCACGGATTCTCCCACGTCGGCAATCTTCTTTAATGGATTCAAAGACTTCTGATGAAGAAATAGCTGAATCCTACCAAGAGAGACAATTCCCAGAACAGAAGAGGGAACCGCCAACATAATCATGTTGCTGATTGCCTTAGTGTATTCCTTTTCGAAACCCTCGATGGCTACCCACCAGGTTACGCCTCTATCTTTAAGGTGGGCATTAAACTGCACCAAATCTCCCTTTTCATTTTCACAATGTGTATTGAAAGGTTCTCCTGATCCAGATAGGGATTGAAGCTTTTCCATGCTGTCTGCCGGAAGAATATCGCTTAACTGCTTTCCCTTGGCCTCTTCGTTCATACTGAACATGATGTGACCGTTGGTATCAAAAACATTGCTGTATAAGCTCTCGAATCGCTCATCCTTCTGTTCAATGATTTCAAAGGAACTCATATCCATATCGATAATGACGATTCCCTTAAACCTCATCCTTATACATAATCGGCTCAATAACAGATACTACCCATCCGCCGGTCGTACTCTCATCTTCATAGGCATTGGTCGGGTCTCAATCCTATTTTCCTTTTGCCTTTAAATAATAGTCCTTCTGGGAATACATGCTAGGGATAAACCATCAGCTTTCTCTTCTCCGCATCGGTTCTGCTCATGTAGGGGGCGTAGTTTTCGATGCCCTGATAAAAAGCATTCGGCTCCAGAAAAACACCGATTCCCACATAAGTATCATTATTGCTTAAAGAAGAATAAATAGAGTCCAAAAAGTGGTGGTCTCCGCATTATAGCGGCTGGCGGAATCGCCGCATCCACACTCGGGAACGGAACATGGTTCCTGCCATATTGGTGGGCTCTAAGATATTGTGCTGATCATCCTCAATGGTTCAAAGATTGAGGGAACCCTCCTGCCATATCATTTTGATCATAAATACTGATTAAGCCTTCTTTAATGGTATTCTGCTGTAACCTCAGCCTGGGTAACCACGTTATCCAGATCCGCAATTCCTAAACGAATTTTTATCATCCATATTTCCACGTAAGGCACCATAAATTGCTGGTCCTTCCCATGGGAAATAATAGCAATACTTAAGCCTGCCATTAAAATTATGCTAAGAAGTCCCATTCACAGACATTCTTGTACTGAGCTTCATCTTTTTCCAAAAAGGATGTCCCCAGTGGTATTGCTTCTTTTTCATTTTGATAGTTTTTCCTCCTTGAAAAATACTACTCCTGTTTTCTTCTCTAATTCATCGTCCGACTTAGCCCTTTTTTATGCGGGTAAATTCCCTTTTCCCTTGCACTTTCTTTATTTTTCACAAAGACTTAAGATGTCCCCTGTAAACTAAGTGTCACATCCTGTGATACTCGTCAAGAATATAAACAGCCCTCTGGGACTCTAGCATTATCCCTAAACGGGGTTTACAGTTTCTCAAGAGGCAGTCTTTTATTTTATGCTTAGCTTAAGTATAGTATTAAACGCTCATTCTATCCTATACAGTCGTATTTTCATGAAGGCTTAATGCATATTTTTATGAAAAACTCATTTTAGTGTATTCTGATTAGTCCTCGTTTTTAATTGAAAAACGATTTACCAAATCATTCATGATATTAGCCTGGCTGGAAAGCTCTCAGAAGTCGCTGCAGACTGCTCTGCTGTTGCGGTATTGCTCTGTACCACAGAGGAAATCTGATCGATTCCCGTTGTCAGCTGAGAAACGCCTCTAGCCTCTTCCTCCGATGCGCTGGAGATGTTTGTGATAATGTCGTTAATATCCTTCGCATGGTTGGATACGGTTGTCAGGGATTCTGCGGTTTCTTCCCGTAATCTTGGCTCCTTTTCCACCCGCTTCGATGGTTTCCTCAATCAGACTGGAAGTATTCTGAGCTGCCTTGGCAGACTTCTGGGCCAGGTTTCCTACCTCATCCGCTACCACTGCAAAGCCCTTTCCTGCGGCACCGGCTCTTGCCGCCTCAATAGCCGCATTTAAGGATAAGATATTGGTCTGAAGGCACATCATCAATGGTCTTGATAATCTACTGATTTCATTGGACTTCTCGGTGATTTCCTGCATTGCCTTGGACATTTCTTCCATCTTTTGGTTACTGAGACCTACCGCCTCCTCTGTTCTTTGAGAAAGTCCGAGCCTTCACCGCCATCTCCGCAGTTCCCTTTAATCTGGGTGGAAATGTCGTTCATGGTAGGCACTTAATTCTTCAATGGAAGATGCCTGCTCTGTAGCCCCCCTGAGAAAGTCCCTGGGCACCGAGCTACCTGTTCAGCACCTGCATTAACCTCCTTGGCACTGGTCTTAATCTCGGACATGGTCTTATCCAAGTCATTGGTGATTTCCTGTAAGGAAGTAAGCAGAGGTCGATAAGCTCCGGGATACCGTTCTGTATTGTCTAAAGATACCCGGAAATTCCCTTCGCCAATTCTCCCAATTTCTCGGAAAGGTCGGAAATAATTTCCCTGAACATGCGCGATAACGCTCTGAATGGCGCGCCAGGTCTCCGATTTCATCCTGCTGGTCATAGGAAACTTTCACATCGAAGTTTCCTTCCGCAACAGCCTTTCCTGCTAAAGCAATTCCCTGTAATGGATTTAAAGCCTTCTTAATTAGGAAGTAGCTGATGGCAATCAAAATCATAAGACCTACAATACTGAAAACGGCACACTGATAACCAACTGGTTTCTGGTCACTCATAAATTCACTGTCGGAGATACTGACTCATAGACCAAAGTGTGGAACCGTGAATGGTTAATGGACGGAAGTACATTCTCTCTTTACCCTTCTGCATTCATCACCGTTGCGGTAAAAGCTTCTTCCTTATCCATATTTTTGGCGAAGCATTTCATAGGTATCCTTATCCAATACTTCTTCCAGCTTTCTACCGATAGCCTGTTCCTTCATGGAGTACAAAGAAAGCTTCCGTTGGCATCCAAGATATTGGTTTGCCAAAGAGGGAAAACGCTCATCGGTCTGCTGAATGGTGCTGAATACTTTGGTGTTGATATCCAGAATAACCGCCCCCACAAAGGCATTGTTTTTCATCAGTAATAGATTTTCAAACTGATCATTTGAATATCCGGATGAAGGTATGCTATGCACATCGGTTAATCACCATTTCTCCGGAATCCTTTGCTCCGTTATACCAGGAAGAGTCCTTGTAAAAGCTGTACTGGTAAGCCATAACCCCCTTCTTTTCCAAATCCTCTGCGGACATATATACCCCATAGTCGGAAACATTGTCGGAGAAGCCGTTTGGCTCAAAGAAGATTCCTGCCCCTACCAAATCCTTGTTATCGGTTAAAGCGGACTGTAAAGAATCCAAAATCACGGTTTCCGCATTGTAACGGGAAGCGGAAGCTCGCATTTACAATTCTGGAACGGAAGGTGGTTGCCCCATCCCCGGATTATTGACTACTTCTCCCGTAGCTCTGTCGCTGACCACCCACTGGTTCTCCGGCGCCTGTCCGATGCCGTCATGCTGACTGTGCATGCTGTGAATACCGTTTTCCAGAGTCATGGAAATAGACTCCAAACGAGAAATAACCTGTTGCAAATCTCCGATGGCCATGGTGGCCTTATCGTTTAAGTTGTTATCCAGAGCCGAGCTGATGGAATGCTCCCCTGTCTTAATGATTGCCACACTCATGGCCAAAAACACCAAAACGCTGGCAATTCCCAAAATCATCGATAATTTTGTGCTGATGGAAGAACGCTTCCGCTTCTTCTCTACTCCAATACCCTTTTTCATTCTGTTCTTTCCTCCTTGAAAAAACAATCTCTACACCGTATCTGCTTTATTCTGTCACGTTAATAAGCCACGGTATAAATCAGCGTTTTTCAAAAAGGCATAAGAAGAATTTATAGATTGAACAATCTTTTTACGATTATCTTTAAAAAGAAATCTCTGTTTGATTTAGATTAATAAATTACCAGTTCATTTCTTTATATAAGTACTCCTTTAAGCGAAAAAGCGTATAAAGAGGAATAGACCAAATATGCGTTTCTCCCTCCTGATTATCTCCCACATTTTTCAGAGAAGTTTTGATTGCCATTCTAGGATGATACCGTTTACAAAAGAGCCGCAAACTTTTTGCCTTAGTATTATCCGCTGATTTCACTTCAACGGGAAGCAAAACGCCTTCATAGTCCGTAACAAAATCCAACTCTGCATTAGCATTACTGCGCCAAAAATAGGCATCAATTCCCATACTTTGAAGTTCCGTATACACATAATTCTCCGTTAAAGCACCTTTACAGCTGATATAGGATTTATTCCCTTCCAGCACTGTCCTATAATTAAGGCGTGCCTTCCTTCGCAAAAGCCCCACATCCGACATATACACTTTGAAATAAGAATGATCTGCCATTCCTGCCAAAGGAATCTCCGGTGTGGTAATCAAATTTAATTTTCCGGCTATCCCTGCGTTGACAAGCCACTCCAAGGCATCCTCCAGATCCTTTGCCCGTGCTCCCTGTTTTTACATCGAGAAAAATAAATTTATTATTTTCTTTTGCTATCTGTGTTGAATAGAGTCCCAAATCAGCCTTAGTTTTTACTGCAGTGTCTTTTGTGGTATGTTTTCCAAAATCATCCCCATAATCTCGCAAAATTCTGTCCTGTGTTTCTTCCACAGCTTTTATAATCATGACTATCTACCCAGTTTTGTACCGCCTCAGGCATTCCTCCCACAATAAAAATAATTCTTCAGGTATTTCTCTAAAGGTTCTGTGTATAAAGAAGGCGACTCTCTTCCAACGGATGCTTTTTAATCCCCTTCAAATATCGTTCACCGCCATCAGCTCGGACAAACTCTTCAAAGCTCATAGGATACATCTCAATACGATCCACTTTCCCCACCGGAAAGGAAATCCCCTCTTGCCTTAAAGCCATCCTCAAAAGGGAGCCTGCTGCAATCAAGTGCAATTCCGGCATATCCTCACAAAAATACTTTAATGCCTGTATTGCCCGAGGGCAGTCCTGAATCTCATCAAAAAAAACCAATGTGGTTCCGGGAATAATTTTCTTTTGAGAAACTACTGTCCCTAATTCATCTAAAATTCTCTTTACATCAAAGTCATAATCAAAAACAGAATGAAGCCCCTCATTTCCATCAAAATTAAAATAGGCAAAATCTATAAACTCTTTCTTAGCAAAGTCCTTTACCAAGAAGGTCTTACCACACTGACGAACGCCGGTAAGGGTAAAGGCTTTTCTGTTTTTCTTATCCTTCCATGTTTTCAATTGTAAATATGCATTTCTCTCCATGATTAAGTCCTCCGCTACTATCTTAGCATTTTCATAGAGATAGAGAAAGAAATAAATTGCGTTTTTGATGGAATAATGTTGTTATATTACGTTTTTCAATCGAATAATTGTTATGTACCACATTTTTCAATGGAATAATTGTTTTCTACACTCCTTCGATAGAATATTAATTGAAGAAATAGAAACAAAAAGAAGGAGCTGTAAAAACCAAAATGCAAATAGTCTTTTATGCCGTGTAGGTCTAAAAATAAGAGGTAATCTGGTCTGTCGGTACTTGCAGAAAACACAGGAACTGTGTTTTTCGCTTAATATCCGCTACGTGGCGAGGTTAGCGGAAGCGTGCTCCCAATTTTTAGACCTATACGGCAAGAAGAACTTTTTGATCTTTACAGCTCCTTCTTTAGTATAGCTATTTATTCAATTTATTTCTTTAATCTTCCTTTAACTGGAAGCGTCTTACCAAGTCGCTTAAGATATTGGCCTGTCCGGAGAGCTCTTTCGGAGGTCGCAGATTCTTCCGCTGTTGCGGTGTTACTCTGTACTACGGAGGAAATCTGGTCGATTCTACAGATACCTGCTCTACTGCTCTGGACTGCTCCACAGAGGCTTCTGCAATCTGATTTACCAAATCGGTTACTTTTCTGCACCGCTCACACTCTCTGTAAGGATTCTGCCATGCTATCTGCCAGGACAGTTCCCTGCTCAACAGCCTGAAGGGTTTCCTCAATCAACATGGTGGTATCCTTTGCCGCATTTGCAGACTTCTAGGGCAAGATTTTCCTACCTCATCCGCTACTACCGCAAAGCCCTTTCCGGCTACACCGGCTCTTTGCCGCTTCGATTGCCGCATTCAGAGCCAGGATATTGGTCTGAAAGCGATATCATCAATGGTCTTGATAATCTACTGATTTCTCCGGACTTTTCATTGATGTTTTCCATGGCGACCTTCATCTGTCGCGATCTGCTTGTCGGAGTTGCTTACTTCCTTGCCGGCATTCTGGGCCTCCTACATTGGCAAGACGAGTGTTCTCCGCTGTCTTCTAATATGCTCGGAAATATCATTTACCGTTGCAGAAAGCTCTTCGATAGAAGACGCCTGCTCTGTAGCACCCTGAGAAAGTCCCTGGGCACCGAGCTTACCTGCTCTGCACCGGAATTTACCTGAATTGCACTCTGCTGAATCTCTGCCATAGTGTTGGAAAGATCTGCAGTGATATTGTTAATGGAATCAAAGAGAGGTCTATAGGATCCACTATAGTATTCCTCATTCTTCATTTCCAGATTGAAGTTTCCATGGGCCAGCTCAGTGAGCTTCTCGGAAAGATCCGAAATAATGGAACGGATTCTCTCTACTACGTTGTTCATGGAATGCATCAGAACGCCGATTTCATCATTGCTCTTATAAGAAAAGATCCATGGAGAAATCTCCTGCGGAAAGCTTTCTCTCCTGCCTCTGCCACCTTCTGTAATGGCTTTAAGAAACGAGTAATCAAAACTGCTGTCACGATAACCAGAAGGATTACCGTTGCCACACCGGCAACTGCACCGATATTTACCAGACGATCAACTTCTCTGTCATAGTCTTTCTCGGAAATATTTAATCTAACCCACCAGGTGCTGCCGTGCATATCAATGGGTTGAAAATATTCTCTTCTCTCCTGATTATGCTCATTTACAACTTTTAAGGTAAATGCTTCTTTCGCTTCCATCTTTTCGGAAATGGCTTTGTATGCCTTCTCCCGGAAGAAGCTCTTCCAGTGTTTTTCCGTTTACTTCCTCATTTTTACTGTGAATCAGGCCTTCTCCATCAATCATATTTACAAACATAGAGGGGAAGGCAGGATCCTCCATGCTAATGTTAAGTAACATATCTTCCTTTACATCCAGAAGGATGATGCCCATAAATTGATTATTAGACATAAGGGGCTTAGAAATTGCAAACATTCTTTTGCTGGGATCTACAGTGTCACTATATACAGGAGAAACATAAGTATTCCCTTTGCTTCGGTCCGGTATAATAGTCTTTATTCTGATATTTCTCATAAGGAAAGTTCATAATTCTTCTATTCTCCACTTCATTTCTAAGAAGCAGAGGTGCATAATTATCAATTCCCTGATAGAAGGCATGGGGCTCGAAAAGAACACCGATATCCTCCAGATTGTCATCATCCTTCATGTTGGAATACAATGCATTCAGCATTACTACCTCGGCATTGTAGCGAGAAGCCGGAATGTACGCATCCACCACACGGCTGCGGAAAGACGCCTTTTCCATAGGGGTAACAGTTTGGTCATTGCCCTCGATGTCTCTAATCTTCCATGGGTTACCGGCTACTCCGCCGACTTCATCATTTTGCTGGAAGACAAAGCTGATACTCTGCTCAATATTGTTCGTAATGGTATCTAATTTTGTCATCAAATCGCTCAGATCGGAAGATGCCTCTGTCGCCTTATCCGCCATATTGGCATCCACCCTCTTATTCATAGACAGTCTAAAGCTGTGCAATAAGAAATACAGTAGACCGGTCAAAATCAAAAAGGTCAAAGAACCCAGGATTAAGGACATTTTCTGACTAAGCTTCAGGTTCTCGTAAAAAGAGCCTGTGGCCTTTTGTTTCTTCTTCATATTGTTTTTTCCTCCTTGAATTTCGTGCTCCTAAATCATTTTTAAATGAAGAACTCTTAGATTCATCGACCATCCTCAAGCATATATAAGTGAAAACTGTTTTTTCGCTTCTTCTTATTCCTCTCGAAGTCTAAATCTTCCCACCAAATCGCTTAAGATATTGGCCTGTCCGGACAGCTCTTCGGAAGCTGCTGCAGATTCTTCCGCTGTTGCGGTGTTGCTCTGTACTACGGAGGAAATCTGATCGATTCCTACGGATACCTGCTCTACCGCCTTGGATTGCTCCACCGTTGCTTCCGCAATCTGATTTACCAAATCGGTTACTTTTCCTGCACCGGTAACCACTCTCTGTAAGGATTCTGCCGTGCTGTCTGCCAGAACAGTTCCCTGCTCTACCGCCTGAAGAGTTTCTTCAATCAGCATGGTGGTATCCTTTGCCGCATTTGCAGACTTCTGGGCAAGGTTTCCTACCTCATCCGCTACTACCGCAAAGCCCTTTCCTGCTACGCCGGCTCTTGCCGCCTCGATTGCCGCATTCAGCGCCAGAATATTGGTCTGGAAAGCGATATCATCAATGGTCTTGATAATCTTACTGATTTCTCCGGACTTTTCATTGATGTTTTCCATGGCAGCCTTCATTTGCTGCATCTGCTTGTCGGAGTTACTTACTTCCTTACCGGCATTCTGTGCCTCTGCGTTAGCCAGGCGGGTGTTCTCCGCCGTCTTCTTAATATGCTCGGAAATATCATTTACCGTTGCAGAAAGCTCTTCAATGGAAGAAGCCTGCTCTGTAGCACCCTGAGAAAGTCCCTGGGCACCGGAGCTCACCTGCTCCGCACCGGAATTTACCTGTACCGCACTCTGCTGAATCTCTGCCATAGTACCGGAAAGATCTGTGGAAATATTTTGAATGGAATCAAACAGTGGACGATATGCTCCGCTGTAGTACTCCGCATTATTCATTTCCACATTGAAGTTTCCTTGTGCAAGTTGATTTAATTTTTCGGAAAGGTCTCCGATAATGGAACGAATTCTGGAAACTACATCCCCCATGGAATGCATTAATTTTCCGATTTCGTCCTTGCTCTTATAGGAAAGATTCATGTCAAAATCCCCTACGGATAATTTTTCTCCTACCTCTACCACCTTCTGCAGGGGCTTTAAGAAATAGCCAATCAACAGGGCGCATGCAAATGCAAGAACAAATACCGTGCTAAATCCTGCTACAATTCCAACATTTCTTAATCTGTCCACTTCCTTACTATAATCCTGGTGAGAAATACTGAGTCTTGTCCACCAGGTGCTGCCTTCCATGTCAATGGGGTAATAGTACTCTCTTCTTAGCTGTCCATGCTCATTCACAATATTAAGAGCAAAAGGCTTCCTTAGACTCCATCTTTTTCGGTAATGGCCGTGCTTGCCTTCTCCGGAAGAAGCTCTTTTAAAGTCTTTCCATTTACTGTTTCTTTTTTACTGTGAATAATCCCCTCTCCATCAATCAGGTTCACAAACATAGAGGGGAATTCTTCATCGGTCTGACTTGCGGTAAGTAATACCTCTTCCTTCACATCCAAAAGAATACTTCCCAAAAACTGATTGTCCTTGATAATAGGATGATAAATCGCAAACATTCTCTCTTCCGGCTTGCTAACGTCTCCGTAAACCGGTGTAATAAAGGTAGAGCCCTTTTCCTTTCACTGCCTTATAATAAATTTCATCCTTATAATTGGAATATGGATGGTTGGTAATCGTTCTTTTATCCAGATCTTCTTGGGAAAGAATAGGAGCGTAATTCTCTATCCCCTGATAAAATGCATTCGGCTCAAATAAAATACCGATATCTGCCAGATTCGGTTCCGTCTTAAGGTTTGCATACAGCGCATTTAAAATCACTACCTCCGCATTGTAACGGGAAGCAGGAAGGTAAGCATTTACCACACGGCTCCGGAAAGATACATTTTCCATAGGGGTAATGCTCTGAGGGATTCCCATCCTCATCGTTAATGGTCCAGGGATTACCGGGAACGCCTCCCACCTCATCATGCTGGTCAAACACGAAGCTGATACTTTCCTCAATATTATCGGCTGTGGCATTCAGCTTGGTCATTAAGTTATCCAGGGTATAGGAAGCCTGCTCTGCCCTTTCCGCCATGCTGGCATCTACCTTTTTGTTCATAGACAATCTAAAACTATGCAACAAAAAATACAGTAAGCAGACGCAGAGTACAAAGGTCAGCCCACCGATAATCAATGACATTTTCTCGCCCTAACCCAGGTTCTCAATAAAGAACCCTTCATTTCTTGCTTTTTCTTCACGCTTTTCATTCCTCCTTGAATTTCGAACTCCTATTTTTATTGTCGATTTTATAAAAGCTCATAGGGTTCATCGGCGTAGCTCATACTTATATAAAGGAAATTAGCGTTTTATCAAAAGAATTTCCTAGCAGCTGAAAAAGATGCAAGGAGGCAGTTAAAAACTTTTAAGAAGTCAGTGAAAAAGATTCCGGAAGCTTTTCTTGTACTTTCTTTCTGAAAATGCTATTATGCAAAAACTTTCTTCTTATTATATGGAAAGATTTTCAAATTCCGCTAAGGGATAATAAGGCCAAAAAGCACAACACGAAAAACAGGAAGTGCGAAGACACAATTCTAAAAAGCAAAAAAGAAAAATCTGCTTTTCTCTTATAAAAAGCAAAACTGTCCGATATTGTGTTGAGCTAAAAACAGAGAAAAGGATAGCTATGTCATTATTTTATGGAAATGGAGTAGCCCTCACGGAGAAGACCCTGGATTTACTCTGGGGACGGCAGAATCTTACGGTGAACAATATCGCCAATGTGGATACGCCGAATTACAAGTCAAAATATCTCACTTTTGAGAATGAACTTCTCCACCGCATTTCTACTGCGGAGCAGGGTGGACGAAAAAAGGTCGCCATCGGGAATGCAATACAGTCCCAGAGGGCAAGAATTCACAGCACAAAAAACGAATCCAGTCGACTAGATGGAAATAACGTGGACATGGATCAGGAACAGGTGGAGCTTGTTAAAGACCACCTATGCTACCAGTATATGGTAAACTCTGTAAACAATGACTTAAGAAGACTTATAGCGCGAGCTGAAGAGCTTCTAGCCCTTTTTCCATGGGATGATAGGAAGAGGAAAATGACGATTTCAGGAAGAAAGGATGCTTCCGAACTTTTCTGGAATACTGAGTTTTTCTCCTTTTATGGAGGAAATGGTATAGAAGCACTGCCGAAAGCGAGCAGTGTCGGCATTTTCCAACTTTGCCTTATGGCAGTAGGGATTTTGCCGATAGATAACGAGGATACTGCTGTGAAACAGAACACGTTTAGTAAATAGGAAAAGGTGGTAAAACTATGGATAGTACAATGGAAGGAATGCTGGACACCCTATCTCTTGGAGACGGAAGCGCTCTTGGATAAGTTGGACGAAATGCTTATCGCAGACGAAAAGGTGAGGGATTTCTCCCACAGATGACGTAAATGAAATTTTTCCGAATCATGCACACCCATTAAGGGTTCCAGTGCCATGATGGAGTTCACTCCCTCTCCAATATCGCTCACCATATTGAAGACATGTTCTTCTTTATTCGTGATAAGGAATTGATTCTTTAAGCGGAGACCAGAAAAAGTGAACTTTTCGACTTAATGTTCCGTTCTGAGGATTTCTTCGTAGTGGACTGGAGAAGGTAAAAGGCCGGCGAAGAGTTGGATAACAATGTTGAAGAATTTGCAGGTTCCATCAATGCTTTCTTGGCAAGATTTCCGGAAAAGCTCCCTGCAGACTCCGCTCCTGTTGTAGAAGCGGCAGACAGCACAAAGGCTTCCGGTGAGAATCGCAATCTTCCTAAGGATGATAAGGCTAAGAAATTCATCCATGTCTTCTTAGATGAAGGAATCGGCATGGAAAAACCTTTCGATGCCTTTATGATTGTAAATGCAATCAAGAATTTGACTTAGAGTTCCGTTATTATCACTGCAGATATGGATAGCAATCCGAAACAGCACAAACCATTATCGATGAAGGATTTTTCCTTGCCTTCTGATAGTGACGAGGACTGCGAAAAAGGGTGAGAAAATCTTACGGAGCAGAGCCATATCCTCTCCTATGAGCCTGGTAGAGGCAACAAAGGCTGAGGCAAGGGCTGAGGTTAAGAGCGCAAATGCAGAAAGCAGTTCCGCAGCAAAGGCAAGTAAAAGAGCCTGCAGCGGCTCAGCAGACTGCACAGCAAAAAGGCTGCAGACACCTGTAAAGCAGAAGCTTGATTTCCGTAAACCTGCAGAAGCTGGACAGCTTAAACGACCTGGTAGGAGAATTGTTATTACCAGAATCTATGGTAACCTCCTCTCCTGTTCTTCGTATGTCTGCCTCAGGAAAGTCTCGACAACTTCATGAAGTCTCGCAAGACAGCTTCGTAAGTTAACAGACGATCTTCGAGGATATCGCCATGAGCTTACGAATGGTGTCCATCTCCGGTGTTTTCAGAAGATGAACCGTATCGTTCGTGATATGAAGCAAAAGCTTGGAAAAAGACGTTAAAGCTTACCATCATCGGTGAGGATACCGAAGTGGATAAAGACAATCGTAGATAGCATTCAGGATCGCTTGATGCACATTGTCCGTAACAGTATGGACCACGGTATCGAGGAAACCAAGGAAGAGCGTATCGCGACGGTAAGGATTCTCAGGGTGAGTTAATCCTCTCCGCTTCTCACACTTCTTCCGAAGTTATCATTACCGTTCAGGGATGACGGTTACGGAATGGATCCGGAAAAAGCTTTTGGACAAGGCCGAGGAAAAGGAATTCTTTACAAAGCCTCGTTCCGAGATACAGCAGAAAAGAAGCTTTTGAGCTGATTATGCTTCCAGCTTCTCGCTAATACCGCAGTAACCAGGGTTCTCCGGTCGAGGCGTTGGTATGGACGTAATAAAGAAGAATCTGGAGTCTGTTGGTGGGAACCATCAGCATTTCCAGTGAAAATCGGTAAGGGTTCAACCTTCACCATGAAGATTCCTCTTACACTGGCTATTATGGACGGTATGAAGGTAAATGTTGGAGATACCATCTTCACCATTCCTATCGTAAATATCCGTCAGTCCTTCAAGGTAGATGATTCCGAAGTCGTATTTGACGAGAACGGAAATGAGATGGTAAAGAGAATGGATGTTTTCTATCCAATCATTTCGCCTGAACAATTTCTACGGCATCGAAGGAAAATACACCGAGTTACAGGACGGTGTTCTCATCTGGGTAGAGGCCGGAGACAAGTCTTGCTGCCTATTCGTAGATGACTTAATCGGAGAACAGCAGGTTGTGGTAAAGCCACTCCCCGCCTACTTCAATGCGTATGACTTAAAGTCCAGTGGTATTAATGGTTGCTCCATCTTAGGAGATGGAAACATTTGTATCATCTTAGACGTGCTAGGCTTGTACTCTCAAGCCATTGAAAACATTTAAGGAGGGAAGCATGGCAGGAAGAATTGATGCAAGAAGAATTATTAGAAGAGTTGAAAGTCAAGAAAAACAAAGCAGGACGAGAAAGATTTAACCGATGCAGAGCGTTGCTTAACCTTCGAATCCGGCGGATTGGTAATGTATATGAGCACAAGCTATGTCATTGAAATCATCAATGACCATAGCATCACTGCTCTCCCCATGGTTCCCCCACTATGTAAAGGAATCATCAACTTAAGAGGTTCTATCCTCCCTGTTGTAGACATTCGTTTACTGATGGACAGAGAAGCCGAGGAATATACCCTCTAAGACCCTGCATTATCGTATTAAACATTGATTCCGTACCTATCGGTATCATCGTAGATAAGGTACGTCAGGTTATCGACATTGACACCAGCGAAGTACAGCCTATTCCTTTACGGAATCGTCAGAAGCTTTGCTAACGGCATGCTTACTTTTAGATGGCGGAGAAGTTGCTATGTCCTTTGACGCGACTTCGTAGTGCAATCCTCCTCTACTTCTGAAGTAGTATAAGAGAGTTTTTATGAACGATTTATCTGATGAGGACTTTAAGCGGCTTTATACCTTTATGCAGGAGAAATTCGGCATTGACCTAAAGCGTAAAAAGCCTTTGATTGTAAAGCCGTCTCTCTTCTATCCTGGAGAGCCGAGGGATATACGGACTTTCACGATTATGTGAATGACATTGTCCAAAAAACAGGACCAGGATATGATGACTACCCTGCTGAATAAGCTCACCACAAACTACTACCTACTTCATGCGAGAGGAATCTCACTTTGATTATCTGGAAAAATGGTGATGCCCCCATTGGCAGAAAAGCACAAAAACGACCGGGTGCTCTCTATCTGAGCGCCAGGTTGCTCTTCGGAGAAGAACCCCATAACATTTCCATGTATCTCTTAGAGTACTTTTGGAAAGTTAGGAGAAACTAGGACACTCGTATTCTGGCTACAGACATTTCTCAAAATGTCTTATCCAAGGCGGAAAACCCCAAGTATCTTCCGGAAAGCTTGGAAAAACTTCCGAAAAGCTGGAAAAACAAGTATTTTGTTCCCATTGAAGACGGTTACTACACCGTCAGTGAGGAGCTTCGAAGAAATGTTATCTTCCGCCCCTTTAATCTCATGTCTCCCATCAAGTTTAAAAGAGACTTTGATTTAATCTTTTGTCGGAATGTTATGATTTACTTTGACCAGCCCACCAAGGACGCCTTGGTAAAGCGTTTCTATGATGTGACTTACCCCGGAGGACACCTCTTTATCGGTCACTCCGAGGGACTTACAAAAGCCACTTGCCCTTATACCTATGTGAAGCCTGCGATTTATCGTAGAGATGAAAAATAAGAGCTAAGAAAAGCGCTTTATAAAGAGAATTATCAGCAACACGAATCAAGTGATAAAGCATATCTTCTATCTTTTGGATGAGGATATGCTTTTTTATTGTCTTTTTAATGGGCACTGCTTATATACAATGTCTCGGAGCACTGTCTATCCCCTATCCCCAAGGCACGCTCCCGCTAACTTCGCCCCGGCTAGCGGTACTAAACGCAAGGGCACTGCTTATATAGGGAGCTTCGGAGTACTAGCTATCCCCTATCCTCAAGGCACGCTCCCGCTAACTTCGCCCGACTAGCGGTACTAAACGCAAGCTTCGCTTCGCTCGCTTTTGTTAAGTACCGAGGGGCTCAGATTACCTTGAGGATAGGGGATAGCTAGTGCTCCTTAGTTCTCGATATAGGCGAAGATGTGGATATGCAGTGCTCCTTAGCTTTCAAATATAAGCGAAGGTGAGAATAAACAATGCTCTTAGCTTTCAGATATGCCGAAGGGTGAGAATAGGCAGCCCTCTTTTATCAACTATACTCTATATTATCAATATACGGATAATATCCGAATGTGGAGTATAGGAAGTCCTCTACTTGTAGTAAAATATGAATCAGTGCAATACATAAATTGTTGAACAGTCTATATCTAAAATAGAGATTCTACTTCTCTATTTTTATTTTTCATTCTACAAATTGTAGTTTTCCTCGTTATTCAATTCTATTATTTCAATTTTTCTGCAGGTGATTTATGAAAAACAAATTCTACTAATGCTAAAGTTTAAAAAATCCGCTCATTCAGAAGCTAATTCTAAGAGAACAAGAAAAAGATGGATGCTTTGGAAAAGAAAAAGATTATCGAATCTCTTACTTTGATGGATGATCTCTTTATGCAAGTGGTTCTTGAAGAGCAAGCTTGCACGGAGTATATTCTGCAAACGATTTTTGGATAAATCTTCCTTAAAAGTTAAAGGAACAAAGACTTCAAAAAAGAGGGTTCGCCAAATCTGCATGGAAGAGCTTTTAGTCTTGGATTGCTTTTGTACCGATGAAAAAGACTTACTTTATAACATTGAAGTGCAAAATTCATCTGCCAGGGCGATTCCTAAAAGGGCGCGTTATCATGCCGCACTTATGGACACACATACTCTTAAGAAAGGAGAAAAGTTTTCCAAATTACCAGAGAGCTATGTTATATTGATATATACAGTGTCAAAAGAATTAAAATTCAATGCAAGCTTGCATGAGAGTTTATTTTTGACACGACAAAAACTATGAAAGTAGCCATTTTTGAAAAATGAGCGGATTACGAATGTTTTTGTAAGGATGCGAAAAGCAAGCTGTAGCAATCCTGTATTATAGATGATGTGTTGGGAGGGAGAACAGTTATATCAAATTGAACGTGTTATTAGGAAATCTGGCAATTTGTTTAAAAGATGGTTCCCATATCCTATTTCAATACAGCAAGACAAGATGATAATGCATTAGGAAAAGCTGGCTAAAGACTTTAAAGAAGCTAATCCTAAGGAAATTCAGTCTGATGTTTTGTCTCATAGAGTATCTTCTTTAAAGGAAGGTAAATTAGATGAGGAAGGAGAAAAGAAGATGAATGTCTTATTAGAAAAGTATAGAGCAGTAGAAGAAGGTATAGAAAGGTATGGAGAAGGACAAAAATCGTCTGGCTCTCTTGGTTGGACGTCTACTGGAAGCAGGACGTATGGATGATCTTAAGAGAGTTTCTTACGATGAAGATTACCGGGAAAAGCTTCTGAAGGAGTTTGAGCTTTTAAACGTTTACTAACTTTCGTTGAATAAAGTTTATAAACGTGACTTGAAAAAGATATATAATTCTCTTTAGCTTTGATTAATAGGCAACAAAAATTCTACAATATAATCATTCGATTGCATTTGCATGTTTAAATCCTATAATATAGAGATTAGTAAATTCTAATTTCTATGGAGGTAAAATCATGAGCTAGTACATTAGTGCAGTTTCGAACAGAGGATACAGAAAAACTAAAAATCAATACAAATCTTAGATAAGTTAGGACTTTCTCTACCTGCATATCTTCGAATGTGTATGGCTAGACTTAATCAAGAAAATGGAATTCCTTTCAGTATGAACATCAGTCCTGAAAATAATCCTGGAATTAATGCCCTGAAAAAGCCAGCAAAATTGCTGAAGAATACAGTATCTCCGATATGACTCTTGAAGAAATTAACGCAGAAATTGCTGAGGGCAAGAAAGTAATTAAGTTATGAAATATTTTGCTGTAATTGATACAAATGTTCTCGTATCTGCCCTCTTAAAAGTATCACTCGATTCCTGGTAGTCTCTTAGAGCTAGTATTTACGGATATGATTACACCAGTTTTTGAATAATGAGATAGAATCAGAATATCTAAGTGTTCTTTCTCGACCAAAAATTTCATTTCAGTAAAGAAATCATCAATGACATTATTCAAACTTTTTCGTTTGAAAGGGCTCTATATTGATTCAAGTCCAATAAACATTTTACTACCGGATCCTAAAGATGTGATATTTTATGAGGTTGTCATGGAGCAACGTAAGCAAAGTGATACATGGCTTGTCACCGGCAATATCAAACATTTCCCAAATAAATCCTATGTTGTTACACCGCGTCAAATGCTTGACATTATCTTAAAGACGTTGATTTATAACCTTCATTTCTGGCATTTAATCAATGGCTAATCAATGCACTCTTTCCTAGCTGATAAAAATGTTAATTCGATGCTATAATATTCGCAGAATATTTATTTTTGTGGGGAAGAAAATGGAGTATCAGGATCAGAAACAGCATATTGAATTAATTGCTATGGGCGCTTCCACAGGAGGGACCGAGCGCTGCTTGCCGTATTAAAAGGTGCCGGGAAATCTGCCGCCTATCGTCATCACCCAGCACATGCCTCCTGTTTTTTACGGAAATGTATGCAGAGCGTTTGAATCGTCTTTGTGCCATGGAGGTGCGGGAAGCAAAGGATGGCGACGAGCTCTATTCAGGGACTTTGTCTTAGTGCTCCCGGAGGTCTGCAAATGCGAGTTCACAAGGATGTTTTTAGGAGCCAGAGTTTCCTGCACCGAAGAGGATAAGGTTTCTGGACACTGTCCTTCCGTAGATGTACTCTTCACTCCGTTGCTGAGCAATATGAGGCTTCCGCCATCAGCATTTTTACTGACAGGCATGGGAAAGGATAGCGCCAAAGGGACTTTTGGCTATGCATGAACAAGGGTGCTTATACACTGGGACAGGATGAAAAGTTCTGTGGTCTATGGAATGCCCATGGGAAGCCCTACAAGCTGGGGCTGTAAGCCAGCAGGGAAATCTGGAACAGATTCCACAGTACCTATTACAAAGACTACGTTTCAACTAATACCGATTAGTAGACGTTTAAAGAGAGTTTTAACATCAGCCTTATAAGATGGTCTCATCATCAACCTTACAGAATTTCACGATGAAATTTCTCTGAGAAATCCTACAGAGGAATCAAAGCACAATCCCCCTCCATTTTGTTTGTTAAATATTAAGATTTTCAATCATAAAAGAACAGACTTTCTCTTTATAGCCTGTTCTGCTCGATACTATAAGTATAGAATGTTTCCTCCTGAACCGGGAGGCCATGATGGAAATTTTTAGGATGAGTTTGTATATATTTAGGGAGATAACATGGGGTTCATCGGAACAGGATTAAGCTAAAATTAGAGGGCAGCCAGTGCCCAGCGACTTGGAATCACAGACACTGCTCTCTTCCGTAATGGCAGTCAGCTTTTCCGCCATTGCCTATCAGGGTTATGTAACGGAAAAAGCAGGAGCAGGCACACAAAAAAGCACTCTTACCGCTGAAAGCCGTTTTCAAGAGGGTTTTTTATAACGGAAAGTATGAGCAGGCACCTGCCGTATTAGGGGAAAAATGAAATTGCCGGCGCAGTAAGTGACAGAGAAGGTAGCGGAGACAGAGCCGTACCTGCTGGGGAAGTGCCGACAATAATAACACCGGTGGCGGTCAGGGAGGTTCCGACTCACTGCATTTTTCCCGCTAATGCAGACGAAAGCAGTTCTGCAGAAGCAACTACTGCAAATGCAGAAAGCACAGGCGCTACAGAGGCTGAATCTGCAACAGAAGAAAGTACAGAAACCATTACGGAAATTGTTGACGGACAGAATACGGTAAAAGAACAATGTGCAGGAAAAGTGTTGCTCCTGCTCAGGAAGCAAGCTCTGCAAATGCAGAAAATGCTTCTGAAGCGAGCAATGCCGCAAAGCCTGTGGCGATTTAAACACTCCCGGAAACCGTGGAGGAATCTGCGGCGGACGTCAGCAATGTTGGCGGACTTCCCGCAAGTCCGATTCTTTTTCCCAGTTTTACGGAAGTTCCACCTTTTAACGATTACAATGTTTTCTTAGATACCGCTATGGGGCCCAATGACCTACTATAACCAGCATGACAGCCATTGGGCAAAAATATCTTTACGGCGGACAGGACTCTATCAGTAAATACGGCTGCGGACCAACTACCGTGGCAATGATTGTGTCTTCCTTCGGAAATGTAAATGGAAGCATCACCCCGAAGGAAAATGGCGGAATGGTCTTCTCATTATAAGTTCTATGCGCCTCAAAGCGGTTCTTATCATGATTACATCCCTCTCCCCTCTCCGCCTTTGATTTAATGGTGGATTCGGTACAGGAAAGAACTCCCGGCAAAGGTAGCTGAACTTTTAAACAGCGGACATATTCTGGTCGCATTGATGGGTGAGGGCGCATTAACCAATGGCGGACATTTTTGTTATTATTACAAAGCAGAATCCAAACGGCACCGTATCTATCGCAGATCCCAACAGCTATAAAAAACCCAGCAGGATTGGGATCCGGCACAGCTGATGAGGGAATTAAAGAAGAACTATGACGGCGGCGGTCCACTTTGGGCCGTAAGCAGTCCGAAAAAGTACGGAAGATAAATAAGATAGCACACGCCATGCGAATAATACTTGTTAAAATGTGATGGCGCAGTTCGCACACAATATTCATTAAAAATAGGTCTGAAATCAGGGGCATGGGAAGATTACCCTGATTTTAGACCTATTTTATAAAGAATAATCTTTTGTTTCGCTTTATACCACTTTATATCGCTTTATCTTTATATTTCTTATCTTTATATTTCTTATCTTTATATTTCTTATCTTTTCTATCTCTTTCTTTTTACCTCTTTCTTTTATCTCTTCCTTTTTTCTCTTCCTCTTTATACGTATTCAAAATCTTCACTGCCTTAAACCAGCTCGTTCTTCCTGCATGGAAGATAAAAAGGCTAAGATGGCAATAAGCAGATACGCTATCGCGAATTGGGAGCTTGGATAGAAAGCCAGAGAAGCACTATGGCTACCGCAATCGCCGCATAATGCTTTTTATCATTGTCCTCAAAGGCCTGAGCCACCATAACTACGGACGCACCAAAAGGAATGTAATGGCACAAACTGCCATACTAAGATAGCAAAAAAAAGAAGCGAAGTTTCCCTCGCTTCTTTTTCACATTAGCTTTGTAAGTTATTCTTTCTTCCCTAGCCTTCGATAATTTGCTTCGAAGAAAAATACTAATATGCTTTTTGATGGTATTTCCCTTAGGCAAATTATGCCTGCTCTTCTAATTCTTCTCCTTAGCTGCGCTGACAACTTCAGCAATTCTCTTTACTACAGAAGAAATCTTCTCATTTACTGCGGAGCTGGGTCAGAAAAGTCTTCCAACCTCATCTGCTACCACACCGAAGCCCTTGCCGTGTTCTCCGGCTCTTGCCGCCTCGATATTTGCATTTAAAGCAGAATCTTCTGTCTGCTCTGAATGCTCTTTAAAATCGTTGGTGCTCTTTCTGATTTCCTTTACCAAACTCTGGGTTTCGGTAATTCCTGCGGAAAGACGATTTGCAAATTCCTCAAAACGTCCAACGCTGCTTTTCTGCCTTTACGAACTCTTCGAGTGAGGCAAAGAAGCTTTAATGCAGACCTCCTGTCTATCTCTGTCTCCGTCCTTATCCTCTTTCAGATAAAGGCTTGCCACTTTTTCTCCATCATACTGGAGTTCACACTGAATAGAAGAAGAGCCAAATTCTTGGGATCTGCGATCTAAAAGCGTCTGCCTTCCCTGGCTCTCTCTCCTCACCGTCAGCATAGTATACGGTCTTTCCGTCTACTGACTGTACCATTGCTTCCAATCCTGTTCCTTTAGCCCAATTGCATAAAATGGATTGAAATTGCTCTTTTCCTGCAAAATCTTGAATATGAATTGCCATTTTTCCTTCCTCTTCTATTTGTAGATGGGTAAAAATAACCATCGCTAGATTATTTATCGGCGAAGCCGAAATTTATATAATGAATTTCTTTCGAAATTCCGCCCTCCTTTTCAAAAAAATTCAGCAAGTCCCGGAATACTTTCCGACTCTCCAAAAAGCCATTTCTTATCTCTTTCATCTCCACAGAAACTAATAAGCGTTTGCTGTTATTAAGTCCGTTTTATCACCCTATTGAAGTGTCATAATACATCCATACAAACAAGATGTCTAAAGCACTCCGAGAACATCTTTAAAAAGAAAAAGAAACTCCTTTCGAAGTTTCCTCTTTCTTTACCCTTCATTCCTTTTTTTCATTCATAATATCAGGAGGTTCCTTATGTATTACGAAAATTATAGCTATGTTGCAAAGGTCGGTACAAATCATGCGTTTCGCTACCGAAGAAGAATATTTAGAATACATTGAAGAAGAGCATGACTAAATACAAAGCCGAAGTTAGCGGGAGCGTGCCCCACTACAGACCATACGTCATCAGAGCAAATCTTTATAATGAATTCAGCATCCCCTTACCCCAGAAGATCGTTAAAAGCTTCCGTCATCGTGGGGTGTGTATAAATCTGAGACGCCAGCACATTTGCCGGAATCTTCTGATCCATAGCCAGCTTAATCAGGTTAATCATCTCATAGCTTTCCGGGCAATAAAGATGAGCCCCTAAGATGAGATTGCTTCCTTCTTCAATAATCACCTTCAGAAGGCCTGCAGTCTGACGTAAAACCTGCGCCTTGGGAATAGCCGCTACCGGAAGCTTTGCCACTCGATACTGCTTGCCCTGTGCCTTTGCTTCTTCCTCCGTAATACCCACTCTGGAGAAGGCGGGCGTCAGGAATACGGAGTAAGGGATAGCCCCTCTGTTTTCTGTGCTGCGAAGAGCAGTTCCCTCGCCCTTGGCTTCCTGCTCTAAAGCTGCCTTTACGATACGGAAGTCGTCCAGGGAAATATAGGTAAACTGCATTCCTCCGGTCACATCTCCCATAGCAAAAGATATGGGGTACTTTTTGATTCTTAAAGAAGAATCCACAGGAATGGCTCCTCTTTCCGTCAAGGAAAGACCTGCCTTCTCCAGTGCAAGATTTTCCGCATTGGGCTTTCTTCCGGTGGCTACCAGAATCGCATCAGCGGTAATGGTCTTTCCTTCTCCTCCCTGCTGGAACAGAATCAAGCTTTCCTTTTCCTGATCCTTGATTTCCTGTACTGTTACGCCCTTGCACAGAGTAATGCCCATTTTTTCCATGTTGTCCTCGATAGCCTTGGCCATTTCCCGGTCTTCTCTGGGGATAAAGTCATTGCTATCCTGAAGAATGGTCACAGTAGAACCGAAGTTTTGATAGTAGGAGGCAAACTCCAAACCGATATAGCCCCCGCCGATAATTACAAGGTTCTTAGGCAGAGTATCCAACTCCATCATGCTTTCACTGGTATATACTCTCTTAGAGCTCTCCACTCCGGCAATCTTTGGGATAATGGTCTTAGCTCCGGTGTTAATAAAGATTCGCTCTCCCCGGATTTCCTCATCTCCCTTACCGCTTTCCACAAGAACACGATGCTCGTCCAAGAAGGAGGCTCTTCCGTCGATGACTTCCACACCTGCACTCTGTACCTTTTCCAGATTCTTGCCTCTCAGGAAATGAGTCAGTCTTCTTTTCTCCTCAATAGCCTTCTGATAGCGCTCCGCCTTCTCGGAGAACTCACCTCCCATTGCCGCAGACTCTCTGGCGCTGTATTCCAAAGACTTTGAAGGAATACAAGCCACGTTAATGCAGGTACCTCCATAACGAAGAGGATTTTCCTCGATCAAAACCGTCTTCTCCCCTTTTTGTCAGATAGCCTGCTAATGTTTTTCCAGCCTTACCAAATCCAATAATAATGTTTTGTACTTCCTTCCATGTTCTTCCTTTTCCTTTTCTTTTCCTTTATCCATCCTTGATTTCTGGTCTAAATCATCAGACTTAAAACAATGGCAAAACTATAGCACAAAAACCAGGCTTTGTTTTTCAATTCTTTGAAAAATTCTAAAAGGAATGTAAAAATATGATGGAAAAATAAATGTCTTGTCTTTTTGATGCAGAAATTAAAATTTAGGGTATAATAAAAAAGACACTTAGTTGAAACAAACTATTTTCTATAGTATAGAGTCCATAGAATCCAGTATAGAAAAAGGAGAAAAAAATTTCCATGTTTTACCAGTTAGTCCATGAAAATGATGCTTCCTTCCGAATTCGTTTAGGGAGTAAGCCGGATTACTTCTCAGGAGGAAGAAATCTTAAGTCAGATATTAGGCAGTCATCCCCGGATTACTGGAATTCAGATTTACCCCGCAACATCAGGCATTCGAATAAAGGCTCGAAACAGTCAATTTTAGAAAGTCTTCGTAAGATTCCCTACAGCAATGTCCGTTTTCTGGCAGAGCAGCTTCCCAAGCCGGAAAGTATCTACGTTCATCTTCTCCCCTCCAGTCAGGAAATTGTTCAGGAATTTCGCGGGAATAAGAAGATGAATCCGAAGTTAAAGCAGAAGCTTGGCACTGAAGTCATTATTGAAGCTTTGGTGGATAAAATTTCTGCCTGAACCGCTGAATCTGGCGTATCATGCCTTCCAGCTTTTGCTTCTTTCCAAGGCTTAAACAGCTTACACTTTAGCTCATAGCGTAAAAGCTTGCATTCACAATTTCTTGTCTTTCATCAACAATCGTGGTTAAAAATAAAAATCCCCTCTTCCTATCCTATGCGCCCTGCCATAAAGGCTACAGGAAGCTAAGGCTCCGGAAAGGAGTTTCTTTCTAGCTCTTCCATATTAGAAGACTATCATGAAAACCACTGCTCCTCCCTTTTCCTTCCAGGAAAAATGAGGGCATGCTTTTGCTCTTATTACGCCACATATTCCAAACTGGTATACTTGGATCTGGCTTCCGCACAGCTGTTTCCCGCGGTTTCCATCAAAATCACAATATTCGAATTTAAGCCCTTGGCGCATGGGCATCCAAAACCATATGATCCAACGAAGCTTCCGAAAAGCCAAAAGGGTTTCAAGACTTCTTTGTAATCCGCTTCTTTCTCCTTGTCATTGGATAAAATCAGAAAATCTCTGTCTCTAAATCCAGGTAAGACTTTAACAATGCCCCCATCAAATCCTGTAGAGCTCTTAGACTGTCCTTTTCCGAAGGATAGCGAAAAACACCGTGGAGAGGAGAATTTTTGCAAAAACTCAGGGCCTTTGACAAGCCTTCATATCATGATAGGCGGGCATTCTCTTCGAAAATGACGATTAATCCACTCTACCAGCTCCGCATTGGAACGATAATTCTCATTGAGATAAAGAACTTTTAACGTTCCGTTTTTCTCCATGCGCCGCTTCATTTTGGAAGAAAACCTGTCGTTCCGCTTCTTCCTCCTGATAGATGGTTTGTCTGGGATCTCCCACCATAAAAAGGCAATTATGCCGCATTTTCCCCTTCTTATCCGTGGACAGAAGGAGAAGAATGTCCAGCTGGGTCTGGTTCAAATCCTGTAATTCATCCGCGTAAATCTTGGTAAAATCCCGTCGTAAAATCTGCAGAAGCTTGGGATTCTCTTTCAAGATTTTATAGCATTGTTCCTCCAAAGGCATAAAAGAATATTCTGATTCCGTAGACTTAAGTTCCGTAGATTTTTGCACTGCTTTTCTGATTTCCTGTAGGCAGGCATTTTTTTCCACCTCTCCGATGTACTGTTCCCTCGTCCAAGCTTTCTGAAAATGCTCCTTCACATGAATAACATAGAGGCAAAAGTCACGAAAAGTGGTGATATGCATACTGTCAATGCCCATACACCTTGCGCTTTTAGACGGTGGCTCATTTCTTTGTTAATCGACCAATTTCCCGATACAAATGTTTCTTTATCTTCTGTTTAAATTCCGCTACAGCTTCATCCGTAAAGGCCAGCAAAAGAAAAATGGGAAAAGCCTTTCACCGCCCATAATCTGATTTAATATTCTTTTTGAAAGAAGGGTGGTCTTCCTGTCCCCGGGCCCGCCACAATGAAAAGGTTATCCTCAGCCTCCCGGATATACTCCCTCTTCCTCTGCTCAGTCCAAAATTGCTTTCTTCTTTCCATCCATTTTCTTCTCCAAGAATCTTGGCCTTAAATTTTCCCCGCTATCATACCATAGAATTTTAAAAAAGGGTAAAAAAATAGGGCATCGCAAAGCGATGCCCATCCTATTAATCCTGCCTGGAAGACAGGAACAATCCCATACTTTCCAACTTATTTAAAAATCTCGTCCAAAGACTTTCTTCCCATGTTTCTCACCTTCATCAGGGTCATCCATGGTCTTTTGCACAAAAGGTCTTCCACCGTATTGATTCCCGCTCTCTTTAAGCAGTTGTAGGAACGAACACTGAGCTCCAGCTCATCAATACTCTTGTTCAACTCGTCTCTTCCTGCCTCCTGGTTTGCAACAGCAGCACCCTGTTCCTTTGCAGAGGTATCCATGTGCATAAAAGAGCTGCAAATGGGTCTGTAAAATACGAGTCTGCCAAAGATACGGCCTCCTCCGGCATCATGGTCCGGTCGGTGGTGACATCCAGAATTAAACGCTCTGTATTGCCCTTGCTCTTCCACGAAGACATTCACCTTCTTCACAGGAGAATAAATCGCATCCACCGCAATCACGCCGATTGCAAGATCGCTATGGTCTCTGGTGTTGGCTCCATCATAGCCCTTTCCCTTGCTGACCTTCATTTCCATGTAAATCTTGGCATCCTTACCGGATAAATATGCTAAAACAAGGTCAGGATTCATGATTTCCACTTCGGAACTCACCTTAATATCGGAAGCCTTGACTACGCCCTCACCCATGTAATCCACATAGGCCATCACAGGCTCCTCTCCGCTACCGGTATAGCGAAGTGCCAGGTTCTTCAAATTCATAATGATTTCGGATACGTCTTCCTTTACCCCGGGAATAGAAGAAAATTCATGATAGACACTATCCAGCTTTACTTCACTGACAGCAGATCCGGGCATAGAAGAAAGCAGAATTCTTCTTAAGGAATTCCCGAGAACCGTAGCCTCTCCCTTTGCTAAAGAATCACAAACGAAACGAGCATATCCCTGCTCCTCTACAAACTCTTTCACTTCCAAGACTGGTTTCATTATGTTTTCCATTCCACACTCCTACTAATCGCTTCTTTACTGAACCTATCTATTATACCTATTTTTCTCAAAATTTCGAGTAGTTTCTGTAATTCCTTAAAATAAATTTTATGCCGCCAGATGTTTGTCCTTCTCCAAGCTGTCTCCGGACTTCCTCACCAAAATCTCCTCCATGGGAACTTCCAGGAGCACACTCAATGCAAACATATTGTCTAAGCTGGGCAAAGCCTTCCCCTGCTGCCACTTGTACACGGCCTGTGGCTCTAAAAATCCCATAAAAGGGCAATATCCTTTCACCTTCAAGCCCTTTTTCCTTCCGTAAACGTTCAATGTTTTTTCCCGGTGGCAAAAACGTCTATTACAGGATATTCCACGTTAATCTTTGCTTCCATAACGAACTCCCTCCTGTAAAAATGAGAAAACCCCTGATAAAAATCAGCGGAAGCTGAACAAGCCAGTCTTCCGCAGTTAAGAAAAAGCTGATGACGGGAATCGGACCCGTGACCTCCGCACTACCAATGCGACGCACTACCGACTGTGCTACATCAGCGTATCCTGAATGAATTCAGAACATTGCTAAAATACCATAAAGCGACAGCACTGTCAATCAGTTTTTTTCACTTTTTTGCTTTCCATTTTTTTCACTTTTTTGCTTTCCATTTTACCTTCCTATATGCCTTCAAAGGTGTCTTATAATATCGCTATGTTCCTCTTTTCTGAATAATGAATTATTTCATCATATTATAAATTTTTAATCACTTTATCAATTACATTCTCAAATAAAATTCCCTCAGCATAATCATACTTTTTCTGATACGAGTTCCACAAATAATTTAAAACCCAGTGTCATTCATTAACTGCTCAATATTTTTCATTTCCAAGACTCAATAAATCAACTGTATTTCTGTGATTTTGAAGTAGCTATAAACGCCTGTTTTTGAGAATAATTGGATTAATATTATTCTCATATGCAACTAGAAAGTGCATATACATCATAAAAATCCCTCATTCTTGTATTTAGTACCCTCTAGCTAGAATAGTTTTGAATCTTTTCAGCAAATATTGTCTCCAGATTATAGGATCACAATTTTACCGAACGATCCTCAAACATCATTTTTATAATCATGCTAATGGCTCTTGGCGTAATAGCATCTCCTGTAGAAATGTCTAATTTAATTGCAGTCACTAATCTATCGAAAAATGCATCTATGCCAATCCGAATTCCCGGGTATTCCATTTCATCCATGATGGTGGAAACATTTTAACTTTAAATTCTACTCCATCTTGCAAATTAATCTCCACTATTTCTGAAATAACACCTAAAATCACCTCTTCCGAAAGGTTTGATATGCTGAATAGATGTATCTATATCCATTGTTGAGCGCATAGATACTCCAGCATAGAGGTAACCAGAATACCACCTTTTATAATAAAAATTTTTCAGCACTAAGGAGACTGCTACTCTCTCAAGTAATCTTTCCATCATATAAATTCGAACCAAAAATGCGCGATCTGCATTATTTGTTTTTAGCCAATTTTATCTTGCTCTTTAATTGTGCTCCGTTAATGCCATTACGACATTACCCTCCATATGTCTCTGTGTCCACATGAAAAACTGCCTCCATAAGTTTATTCAGTTTCTTGTCCTTTCTTGCAACATATGTCTTTAGGGCTGTTTGAAATCCTGTATCTCGAATCTACTTTTCAGTCGCATCAAGTCACATATTGTACGCTCTAGGTTATAAATTGGAATATCGTGACCCTGACATGTTTTAACATACTCTTTACCGATATCCATCAGCTCTTTCTTTACTGTAAATACCTTTATCCCATCCGCAACCAAGCGCGACGTACCGTACCAGTATAAATTGTAAGGGTTCTTTGCATGGGCTCCCTATCAATTAAGCTCATGATAATATAGTGCCTCATCGTGAGAATATACCCCCGAGGACAACGTAGAGATAAATATAGAGATCATCTTCCCATGTCTCCGGAGAAACATAAACTCCATATGCCACTTTTTCAAACTCTTTATATCTATATATAAGATATGTTTTGGTATGCCTGCCTCTATAGCATCTTTTTGCCAGTAAAATTCCCGATTCATCCACAATATTCTCTATGCTCATCATTTATCTCACCTGCTTTCATCTAATATTGTATATTATATTAGCTACAAAGTAAATATCAGGATTATTCTTTATGCTCACTTTTCCTTTATCTCTATTTTTCCCTCTCCTCCTCTTGCACTTTCCAATAAATCCTATACAATATATTTTTACTGAAATCAATTCACTGAAATTGATTTCACCGAAATTAATTTCACTAAAATATTTTTAATCTATTTATTCTGTAAAACTACCACCGACTATAGTATAGAAAGGAAAAAGCCAAAAATGACAGAAATCTTTTCGAGGAAGACAGGCGAGGCTAAAGATTCTCCGCAAGAAATTTTGCAGTTCAGGATTTATGATGATCGTTCTTTACGGTAGAAGAAGAATCGGAAAAGACCATGCTAATCAATAAGTTTATGCAAGAACAAGATTGCAAATGCATTTCCTTTACCTCTGTAGAACGGGGAGAAACGAATTACTTCATAATGACAGAGGCGGTCCTTAGCGCATTGGCTCCGGAACTATTAGGAAATATCGAGCTTTAACAGTTTTGAAACCCTTTTCGAATATATCGGAAAAATCAGCAGAAAAAGAACGAATCATCTTTCTTTTATTGATGACCCCCTATCTTGCCAAAGCAATGCCCCCTATATTCAATCTGTCTTACAAAAGATTATTGATACCAAATGAAAGTCTACACAGCTTTTCTTTATCCTCTGCGGCTCTCTATGAAAGCTTTATGAGGACGAGAGTTCTGGCAGAATCTGCTGCCTTTACATAGCAGAAGTAATCTGGAACTTAAACTTCAGCCTTTTTAACTATTTGAAACTGCAGAGTTTTAGAAGAATATAGCTTAGGACAAAGCGATAGCCCTATGGACTCAACGGATGGCGTAGCCAAATATATAGAACAATTCTGATCACGTCTATCTTTGGAAGAAAAATATCTTGGAACAATTCTATTCGATTGGAGGATATTTCTCCGAAGAACAGATTAAAACGATTGTCAGCATGACGAAAGACAAAACCTGGGACTCTATAACTCCATTATATCTGCTGTAGCCACAGGTCACACCAGTATAACGAAATTGGAGGATTTGCAGGAACCGAGGACATCAACTACCCTTAAAAGTTCTATGCAATGCAGAAATTTTTAGAAAAAGAATGTCAAAGAAACCGTACTATGTTTTCAAATGACAGCATGACAGAATTTTGGTTTCGCTATGTAAACCAGAGCCACCAGTCTGATTAATGCAGGAAATGGTGCCGCTTATCACTACGCCCATGTAAAAACAATCTGCATGATTTTATGGGTAAAATTTTCGAAAAAGATTGCCAAGAATTTCTAATGCTCCATGCCAGGAAGGATGAGTTCCTATCCTTAGGAAATAACAGACTTTCAAGACACCGTTAAGAACGAATCAAAAGAGCTTTATTCCTACAGAAATTGATTTACTGGGAAAAGTGGCGAGAATATCCTTCTCCTTGGTGAGTGCAAGTTTAAAAATTCCCCCTTTGATAAAGCGGAATATGAAAAGCTTTTGGATTAAATACATTCCCGCCACTCATCCTTAGTCTGTATTTTTCTCTCGGGAGATTTACTGATTATCAGAAGAAAACGCAAAGAACTGCAAACTAATCAGTATAGAGGATATGTATCGTTTATAAAAATAAAAATAGCTATCATTATTCACCAACTATAATGGGTCTGAAATTTGGGTTCGCTCTCACTAAGATCTACTTATCTGAGAGTTGTCTATTTCAGACCCTTTATATGTTAAAAGATATTTAAACTTCTACCGAATTCGAACTAAGACCATCTTCCTTTCCTTGCTCTTTTTAAAGAGAAGATTCGTTTCACGTTCAGCTTTTAATTTTTCAAATTCTTTTTAAAATTCTTTTGTCTTTTAACAACTCTTTTGTTAGATTTTGTAAATCACTCATATTTATCTAATCCCATACTCTCCAGAATATAATCCATATCTACTCTCCTCTTCCGGAAAGGTTAATGAGGATGAGCCCTTATGATCTGCTTTGCTAACTGTGCCGTAAGCCACCCGCATGGGAGCTTTCAATGGCAGGAATGGTTCCTTCCATTCTGGAAGAGGGTGAAGAGGCATCAATGGTTTCGTCGTCATTGACCACATCGTACTTCACTCTGCCAAGGTCATATGCAGAAGGCATGCTCAGGGCCGGAAGAGGGTGAGTCCAAACCGCTGGCTAACAGAATATGCGGTGCAGGGTTCACCTTTTCGTCCTTTCTAACATAATACTGTTAAAGCCGTGCATAACACCTTCTTCTCCATAGGTACATTTGAGCTAGCATGGTCCCCAGAGCTGTTCCTCTGCCCAAGGCTCACACCGTAGATGGTCACTGAGGATCATTTAAAGCCGGAGAAAAGTCCCATAGCATTGGAACCGCCGCCCACGCAGGCTACGATGGCACTCCGGCAGTTCTCCCGTCATTTCCAGGAACTGCTCTCTGGCTGATGCTACAATACTCTGAAAATCTCTTACCATCATGGGGAAAGGATGGGGGCCAACCACGGAGGCCGATGCAATAGACGCGTCCTATGCTCCTTCATATACGCGAGCAGATCCATACCGCCTCTTTCAGAGTCGCCAATTTCCTTAACCTCCACCACTCTTGCTCCAGAATCTTCATTCTAGCTACATGTTTGTGCCTGCTTCTTGATGTCCACAGCCCCATGTAAATGTCACATTTCCATGCCGAAGTAGGATTCTTTTGCCGGTAGCTCAAGCTACACCGTGCTGTCTCTCACCGGTCTCCGCAATCCTGTCTTCTTGCCCATGTATTTGCACATAAAAGCACCTGCCCCATGCAGTGATTTAACTACTGGGCACCGGTATGAGTTAAAATCCTCACGCTTTACATAAAAGCTGTACCCCAGTGTGATCTTCTCGGAGTCTTTCCAAATGGGAAATGGGTGTAGGTCTTCCCTGAAATTCACTTACAGATTCTTCTTAGCTCCGCAATGAACTTTCTGGACTTGGAAATCGTCTGATAGAGCATGGTCGATTTCCGCCATAGCTCTCTTTAATTCCTCAGGAATGTAGGCGCCGCCATACTTTTCCAGATAGCCATTGGCATCAGGTAGTTCTTAAAGTAAGTTTCAAAAATCCACATTGTTCATTTGCATAGTTCTCTCCTTTTTCTTTTCGGTGTTTTTGACAGAGCAATGAGGAAGCAATTTCGAAAGCTCCCACTCTTACAGTATAAAAATCCGCTATGCTGGCAATTTACATGGAAATAGGCTGTATGTAAGCTGAATATTATTACAATATATATGCAATTTGGTTCTTCGAATAAACGTAGCATATAAATGGGATGAAAAGCTTCAGCATCTCCTCATTACCGAATCCTTTTTGGACAGAAGAAGTTTCTTCTGCACAAATAGAAAACTTTTTGAAAACTCTTTAATCGATTTTATGACTGCCTAAACCGGAGATTTTACCTCTATGGGAAATGAGTTTCGTTTTGTGCTGAAGCAAAAATCAATCTCATAATCAGACGTCTTGTCTTTTTCCAATATGATAATAGAGACCTTGGTCAGAAGCCGTAATCATCGTGCTACAGCATTTTTCATATCATATCTAAATCCGCAGGAGAATCACTCAATAGCTTGTTATAAATATTCTCATCCGTTTCTCCGGAAAATTGAAACCATGGTAGTGGTAAATAAGCCCGCATCTGCTAAATACAACTTAAAAAGGTATCATTGTCTCTGGTTTGGGGTAATGCAATACTTGGATTAAGGACATTGTAGAGAATCCTACAGTCTTGAACCCAAATCAAATCAGACAAGCACTCTAAATCCTTATTAATCTTCTTTCCCGTAGCCGCAGAGATAACATAGCTTCTTTTTGCCTGTTGCCCTTTGAGTAGGAACTGAGTGCACATTCTTCCGATTAGTCCTGTACCATCAATTTTGAAAAATCATCTTTATACAGATGTGATTTCTCGCTTTACGTAGTCAATTTTCCTGAAAATTCTTTTTCTCCACATAAAGCTTCCACCGCCTGGGCGTTCCTCCCACAGCCATGTAAATCCGAAAATCCCGATCAGCTTTCTGTTTAAAGAAATTCCCCACACGCTTACCAGCTGATATAATTCCGCAAAAACAGGATAAGTATATACTCCGAGTTGCCCACATAAATTCTTCATAATCCATCGGATAAATGGGTATCTTATTCCTCGGAGGGAAGTACGATATCTTTGACATTTTCTTGATGCTGATTGGGGATCCGGTCTCTATATAATCGTATCTTCCATCTGCAACTAGATATTTTATAGCTTAGCAACCTTGGGCACGACTGAGATCTCATCAAAGATAATGACCGATTCTCTTTTATATAGCTTATGCCGGTTGCGAGTTCTGTAATCGCAGGAAAAAGATATCCCGGATCTGCTATATCTTTCAAACACATCCAGAACCTCTTTTTCCCGACATTGGCAAAATCCCACTTTAATGTAGTTTGTGGTCTCTGTCTTTGCAAATTCCTCGGCAATCGATAGACTTTCAATCAATCTTGGTCCCTCTAAAAAGGACAGAGTACTTGGTGCCTTTTTCTTCCAATATTTTAGTTTGTCAAATGCTTTTTTCTTCAAACATAGTTTATCTCCGCAAATCACGTTTTCTTATCTTATCAATGGTTTAAAACATAGTATACTACCGTTTTAAGAAGATTAAAAGTGCTATCTACTGATTTAGAAGATGTAAAATACGAAAACATACCATTTTACAAAGATTCGAAATACAGAAAACTACCGTTTTTAGGATTTCAAGTGAAAAGACCTTCTTCTCTCCTCTTCCTTCTATCACATCAAACCTTCCTCCTGCATCTCCGACTTAACAAATGGCTCTTGTCTCTCGAATCTGCAGGAGTTCACTAAGTCCTTCTCCTCATGTTCTTATACTCTTCGAGATGTAGAGAGACGTTTTCTGAAAGAGTGCTTTATAGCTATGCTCCTGTTCCATAAGTCTGTTGTCACTAGCTAGGAAAAATAGGAGGATAGAATAAGATGGGACTTTCGTTTTCTTTTCTTTTTCACTTTTATCTATGTTCTCGCTATTCCTATTTGGTGAAAATAAGCTTCATGACCCTATTGTAATGAAATCAGTTCGGTTTTCGATCACAGTCTTGATAAGCCAGTATATTTTTCCTATCCCTGTCCCATAGGGACTCTATCAACTTTAAACGAAGAGCTCTGCAAGCTTTTTATTTCTGGGTCAGAAATCCATTGCAAATATCTTCTTTTCTCAGACCTGCAGTGAGCCCCCAAGAAAATGAATTCCATACAGAGCATCATTTGCATTGATTATAATGCTTCCGCTAGCTATAACTCTATGAATCACGGCATTTAACAAAGCTTCTCTGCAAAAGCTTTCCTCCGGATAATCTGTTAAGTCAATCCTTTCTAAGCCTGAAAATCTCCCGCAGTTCAGTTCAGCAACTGTGAATAGGCAGACCTCCTCTAATTCCGGAATATGGATCCTGAAAATTCCCTTCTATCTTTAAATACTGTTTTATCATCTCCAGCAACATGGCAATCTTCAGGGTATGCTGATATCGATCCGAAAACCATGCCAGATTGGTCATGCTTATTTGCTCGGATTCGCAATCCAAGAGAAGAGAATTCTTCTTCAGAAAAGGAATATTTCGCTTTTAAGCTCTTCATTGCCGAAAAAGTCAAATTCTGGTCTGTATCAGACTACCTTCAAAGTCATCCTGCATCTTTAAAATCAATCTATTTTCCTTTCATATTTCCACGACGCCCTCCTTTGCTCCCTATTATAGTCGTATTTTTACTATTATTCAATCACAAAGACATGAATATTTCATATTTATGATTTTAGTGAAAACAGAGATATCACACATTACGCGTGCGATATCTCGTCAGGAATCAAGTCCCTCGGACAATACTCTTTTCACAGAGTATCTGTCCGAGGACTTCTCTACTATTACTATACAGAGCCTATGTAGATGCTATCTTTCTTCTTCATGCCGAAAACAGCAATCACTCCGAAGAAGAATAAATGCGTGAAGACCATAGCAAGTGGTCTCAGCTTTCCATCTAACTCCTGTTGGAGAAATAGGGTCTTTCACTTTCAAACTGAAGAACAGCTTTGAACCATCGCATTTCTTCCCAATAATTTTTCTTGGTGAAACGGAGGCCCTGTGCATCGGTTGCTTGTTCTAAAACATAACCTGTACTTACCGAAGGTAGGTATCCGGAAAGGTTCTCACCTGTCATATAGTAATAAGTCTTTAGCAACAAGAATCCTATAGCCTGATTATGCTTCAAGTTAAAAAGGCTAATTGTTGCAGTACCTGCATCAAAAGCTGTAGCACTCTTTGTTGCCGAGAAATCTGCTTTACTGAATCAAAATCACTCTGTGTAATGACTGATTCTCTGTCTTAAAAAGCTTTAATCGGAAGGAGAAAACTTGATTTTTATCAACCATTTCTCCACTTACCTGCTCTCAATTCAGAAGAACCTGCTCATCCTCCCGTTCATGGGTATTCTGCGTTGGTTGTTTTGTTTCTCATCTTACCCCATGCTTTGCGGTAGCAATATCACTAGTTTCGAGTTGCTTTACTATCTCCTCCGGCAGTACCATTATTTTCTTAAAGTAGTCATGATCCTCCAATGCCAGGATTCTGTCCGGAAGCACTAATAGCTTCTTCCACCTGATATTTTCTGCCGGGAATGAGACCATTCAATGCTTTAAAACATACTGTTTCTTTCCCCTGCATTGTCTTCTTGTAAAGTTCCTGCACCTGTAGGATTTTCCGGTGTTAAATTTTTACCGGTTCGGACAATTTAGTTCCATTTACTCTTCTGGAAACAAGATATCCCAAAGCAGAGCTAGTAGCCTCTTTTGTCGGTTGTAAAAGCCTTTCACTTCTCGATAGTTGGTACCTGGGAATCTGCCCTTCAAGATGAAAAAGTATTCTTTAGCCTCAACTCTTCGGAAGAACTGGTCGTTCCCACGAAAGACTTTACAATTCTAGAGTGCGGTTCAATCTGAATAACAGGTTTTGATATTTATTCTTGTGTGTATCGTTATTATCTTTTCCAACAAACCGCGATATTGAAGAGCACCTTCGTTAGAATAAAAACCGTCTTTTTGGGAGGATGTATGGAAAGTTTCCTCCGGTGTCTTTTGGTGGAGATACCACTGTGGTCTGTTCCTAGTCTCCCAGCTTTACAGTTGAAGTACTATCCGAGGTCCTTGGCACCGGGAAATATTCAGACCATTGACATTATCCAGGTAACAATATCATTTGTTCCGGCTTTTAATCTGCCTTTCCGTCTCTATATCAAAGTAGTCCATAAAGTTCTTCTGGTACTTCTCTTAGGCCTTAACGGTAAACAACATTAACCGTTAATCGGATTTCATAGCCTGCCAGGGAAGCGAGTTCTCTGTACCAATCTTTAAGCTGAGTGTCTGATTTCCCGCATCATGAAACCCGACCGGTCACTTCCAAAATTTATTAGGATCTGTTCCAGCATCCAGCTCAAAAATCCGGAGAAACCTTTTTCTCACTTTTCGGATTTTCTACCAGATATCGGCTTTTCCTTGTGCATCCCACTGCCAAACCTCAGCGCGAAGTTTTGATTCTTTATCCGCCCTGATTGCTCTTGGACTGCACCATTCCTCCACATTCTCACTTCAAGCTCGATCCCAGATATGCATTTCCGTAATTTCGAATCGGAGCCACGATCCTCGAATCTTATCCTTTCTCTTTATTTACAGCCGATTCTATTCCGAGCCAGCCAGACTGTGCCTCTTTACTGGACATGTAGAAAAATTCCTCCCTGTCTCAATACTCGTCTGAAAGAGTTCTTTCTGAAAGGGTGCTGAAATCATCCACCGTGCAATCCTCTTCCGGTCGGGAAATCGTTTAAATGGCATGCAATTTATCTTTCGGTCTAAAACCGTAGTGGCAAAAAGCATCAATATGTTAGATTCGTAGGTTCTGCTCTGGCTCGTTGGCGCTTTCGAGCTTCTTCATAGCCACGACCACTGCCATGGGAATATCCTTCGCATTGTTAATCTGCTGTAAACTCTTAAACTACCTCTGGGAGAGCAGAAGGCATCCCTCCAATGTTGGCCTATGTCACTGGCCTTTCTCGAAACACTCCACCAACCGATTAAGTATGTCCGGGCTGCATTATACTTCTCTGCTTTGCATGAAATAAAATGGATGATTTCCATCTGCATTGTATTTCGGAAAATAAGAGAAGTTTGTGATCATAGCTGTTATGAAAATGACCACCTGTCTGGCATCTTGTCTAATCGCTCTGTGTGTAGGCCCCGCCGTTGCTCATTTTGAAATTCACAGCCTCCTTAATACCTCGTCGCAGAAGTCGACTCGTACCGCCTGCCCTTCCAGAGTAAGATTCCATTTACTGTTTGTTGGAATGAATAGCATCTTATGTAGTCCAAAGTACTTTTCTCAGCATCGTTATAGGAGTATTATCGGATAAAGATTTTAACTCCTTTAAACTGTCCTCCAGGTTACGGCCATAACTTATATTTCTGGTTCCTCCCATGGCTAATAAGCGCAAATTGAGCATCATAGGCGGGCTCAGATAAGTCCTCTGCAAATCATTGACTAAACTACCATAATAGTGCCTTGTCTCCTGCTCCAACGCCATTCGAATCAATTTTATCCTTACGCCCAGTCTGGTCTTATCTTTCTTTACCTCTCGCTGCTATGGGAATCCATATACATGGGACCTATCACACCAAAGACTGAACATCCAGCTTATCTTCCGCCCTCCTCCACGCAGTCCGGGTAGTCATTGGCGTTGTATAAGAGTGTGTCGTAGGAACCGTCCGCTCTTTTGGTAATATACGCTTCTCCTGTTGCATCCTCACGATCATGCTACGATGATAGGTATATAGGTGCAAAGGGTTTCATGATCGCTTTATAGAAGAAATAGCATAGGATAACAAACCTTTCTGATCCGGATACAATTAGGAAGACTCTGGCCCAGCTATCCCAGGTGGTCATATTCCAGGCAATCATCCCAGATCTACACTTCGTCACAGATTTCGATAAACATAATCGTCATGGTCATCTTGGAAACCATGTGCTTGAGGTGGACACATGAAACTTCACTTACTTCTCCCAAGCCATAAGGGTTGGCTTTTCTATTATAGTCCGATTCGTGTTTGCGTCCCATCCAAGTAATATCATAATAACGGATAAACCCGACCATGCGTCTGGTAGCAGTCGGAAGATCCTGATATACGTAGCTTGTCTCTCACTCCACATTGATTTATAAGGATATCAATCTGACACTGGTATAAAGGCTGTTGTTTCATGCGTAAACTGGGACACATCCACGCTGATGCGTTTGTGTCTAATCCGGATTGTACGAAATCTCCCATCAACATAATAAGATAGAACTTCGCGGTGGTATTTTCTCACGCGACGGCCCGCAGGATTCCTTGAGACCACAGGTCAATGTATAGATAGAGAAGCTTTTACTGGAACTCCCCACAATATAAGCACTCTTATCATGTAATACTGTTCTTATCCTCTTCCTCGCCCTTCTGTTCCTTGCCGATTATTCTCTTCTGTTTTTCCTCCTATGCCTTCATGCTGCCAATTCTTCCCTGCCTTGAGCATTTTCCTCACTAAATTTCTTTTCTTCTCCGTATCGACGGTTTACATAGACAATCTTATCGTTGCCTCTGATTCCTACTCAAGCGATGAATGGCAATATTTTCCTGGCTTACTGCTTCGGTAAAACTATCTTTGGAAACACTCGGCGCACCGCTACCGTGGAAGAGAAGGTTCTACTTCTTCGCCCTCTGCATTCTACAAATGAATATCACGACGAGAATCTTCATATAAACCTCACTGCTTTTTAATGCATCTACCTGTGCGCGCCAGCTCTTCCTCGCTACAGCGCCTCTTCCGGTTTACTCTCTTACGTACCCTGAAGGCTTACTGCTCATGAAAGGCTTCCTTATCGTAAAAGCACCTCTACAAACACCAAAATCATCAAGTTCTTTTTATGTTGGCTCTTTCGTCCTAAACTCATTTCAAGCCATAGATTTGGTATCTTTGCGGTATATAGTCTCGGAAAAGGAATGGTGTAATATCTGCCTTCATTTCCTGACGAGAGGGCAGAACGGGATCTTCTTGACTGTTTTGCCTTTTCTTCGTATCCTCCCAGCCTGCCTTCACCTCTGTAATTACCACAGTGCTTTGCTCTTGGCTCTCTTCGGACTAGAGCTAAGAAGTCTCGGTGCTGACTTTCTTCTGTTGCAGCAAGCTTGTACCTCTGAGCCTTGTCCTGCCACAGTAGAGAGTTTGTAAGTTCGGTGCAGATTGACTTCTTCCTCAAGAGGTACCAGATTCGTACTTTGTGCTTTCAGATGCGAGAGCCTCCGTATTCTGTACTTCTTTGTTCTTTCTCCATCCTTGTATTACTCTTTTAATTTTATCCTGCTTTTAAATCCTCCAGAATAGATTTTGCGTTTTGTTTTACTTGAACCTTTACATCTTTCGATAACTGTTATTATCTACAAAGCTGAAAACGCAAATCCTATTCTCCGTGGTTTCAGAGGAAATGAATCAGCTCAGTTCCTGTACCTGTATTCCTTGGTTACTTGAACTAGAGTTGATAAAGTCCGGTTTCTGGCAAATTTCGCATCTTCTCTTCCTCAGTCATTTCCTGACCCGGCGGATTCAGAACTTGTTTCTTGTATACTTCAGTACTCTCCTCTGCGGTTCAGCATTTTCCTCTGGAGACTGAGTAGCCTTCATGTTGCCTGTCTGCTTCACTCTTCCAAAGCAAGTTTTCTTTTTCTCCTCAGAGCCAACGCCTCCCATGCTAATCGTGACTTCCTGCCCATCAATTCACAAAAGATGAACTTTAGCGAAAACCTGCCAATCTTTCTTCCTTGTTTTCGATTTCTCCGGTACGTTTCATATGCATCAATTTCCACAATAGCCTTACTTTAGCCCCGGTTTCGACAAACGCTCTCTGTTCCATTTACAAATATCTAGAGATTTCAGTTCCTTTCTCCTTCTGCAAGTGTTATCTCAAAGTCGCAAAGCCTTCAGGTTCACTATGCGCTTGCTTTCCGTGATGAAAATCGACACCTTCACAACAGCCGCGCCTGGCGTAAATCCTCCTTGAATGGAGCCAACATTGTCTCCTCTACTAACTTCTGTTTTGGAGAACTCCTTGTTCTTCCTGTGCATCTGCCGATACACGAGTCCATGAGAACTCTGTTAAACAAGGCAAAGTATTCATAAGCATGGAAAAGTTTTGGCCCAACTTTTTATACCTCATTCCCTTCTTTATGAAGCACTTCCCATTGTCATCCTCTTTTTTCTCTATTCTCTCCGGCTTAACGGATTTCGAATTTCTTCCAAAATGTCGTATTGCCGTCTGAGAAAGTACTAAATAACACCCTTTCTTTCTCACACTACAATATCTATTTCTTTTAGAAAATTATAATATGTTTTTTTCAAAATGCATTTTATCAATCTTTTGTTTTAGAAAAGTATGCAAAGAATCCTTTTCTTCGATTAGTCATTCCTCCACAGTGCCCTATTCTTATTACAGAATTTCAATGGAAGTATTTCGATAAAAAGAGGGATATATTAATTTTTTAACAATTAATCCTTACAGCTATAGACTGATAGTTTTCCAAATATGAAAAATCCAATTACATAGATCGTAATATCTTACAGCAAAACAAGAAGATAGTTATGCTTTTTTAACGAATACTTATACCCGCAAAGAGATAATCTTCAATACAAACGATTCCGGACAACTTCAACAACTGTAATGCGTCATCTAAATCATCTAAAATACTATTCTGTCTTTGGGAGCTCTTTTTAGATTATTGCAATACATTGTGCACCACTGACCACACTTGTTGCTTGCTCATATGAAACATCCAATTTAAGCTACATTTTTCCCTACTTTCAGAGCTCTTTCTGCAGGTATCCTTCCTGCCGCTACATCTTCCTAATGAAATTTCTGCACCCTCTATATTTGATCCATGCGACGTAATGTCTATAACTTTGTTTTTGCCATTAAAACCATATCTCCACAAATACTATCTATATGGATCCCCATTTTCATGACACTCTTCGAGACTTTAAAGGCATCTTTAACCTCTTTACTGAACAATTTATACAACGCAACTCCTTCTCTCCCATAATAACAGACATAATTATCGGCATCTGCCAAATTTCAATGTTTCTGCCGCAGTTTTATAGTGTTTAGTAGTTTGCAGTTTTTTCATCTCACTATTGTTTTCAAACTCATAACTGTATTCGATAGTTATCTTCAAATTCATTTGCATGACTCATTTAACCTTTATCCAAAAGTACGAAGTGGGTAACAGAAAATTACTGGTATGTAGTTACCAATGACAACTTCCATAACATATCCTTCACAACTTGGTAGATGATTGTCTAAGAATAGCACAGAAGTGAACTACGGGCGAAAAGACAAAACAGTTTCATCTCTTTTCTCTTTATCTCTTCTTAGCACCTCATTTGCCGGCGTAGTACTTCCCGCGCCGATGTCTCTTCCTTTGCCATCTTCCTACCTCTATTATTATAGACTTTATTATAAACCAAACTCAAAAAGCAAAAGCTTGTAGATACTCTGACTGTAGAAGATTTTAATATCATCAATTCTACCCTGTTCTGCCACGTCCCATTAATTGTATTACCTTTTGTTTAGCAATTCTTCTTCACCTTTTCATTCCTTCATTCCTCTTTACATGCTCTATAACTTCAATAGAACATTCATTTCCTTTTGCCTCCTTCCTCATTGCCGTTTCTGCATTTTTAGTAGTAACCCTTTGATAATATATGAATTCATTTGTTTTGTTTCTGTTATGAAAATCTTCTCACAGTTTTCCTAAGGACCATTATCCATAGACGTATTAAAATAAATAATATGAATCATCAAACGGCTTTCTCCAGATTCTGCATCGTCTTTCCAGATAAACTGATGCCTGTGAAGTACATCATTGCTGTACAAATATAAATATAGGGATTTGGGTAATTGCGAAAATACTTTTTTAGATACCTATATCCATTAGATTGGTATGATATTAGCGTGTCGCTTTATAGATCAGCTCCTGAACTGCTATTTTGAATTGATATTGTAAATATTATTATTCCCATCTTCACATAGAGGCAGTTCAAAACCAAAGAGTGTCCATGAGATCTTTTGATACCTTTTGAAGGCTTTGTCTTTTCAGCTTTTAATGTAGAATCGTCCATACAGTTTGCAGAATATATTCTACATTCCTTATCCTAAACCATTTCATAACAAATCATCCATGAGAGTAAGAGATGAAATAATTCTTGCTTTTCCACAATATCATTTTCAACTTAGATTTAGGCATGGTTCTCCTTATGAAAAGAAAATAGGATTAAGAGAACACGCGCAATAGAAATTAAGGAAACTATCCTAGTATTGACCTTCATTCAAATCGCTCACCTGCTATCCGGATACATCCGGTAACGGAGTAGGTTTTTCATTATTGAATAGAAGCTCATGAATAGTTACACTACTCTATAGGCTTCTTACCTTGTTCTACCGTTATAAATGAAATTATAGAGCAGAAAATCAAATCACCGCCTTATCCAATAGGAAATCAATCAGATTGATAAGCAAAACAATTATAATATCATACCAACGTTTTCCGATATTCCTTCGCACCAAAATTTTGGGAAAGGAGTCACCGGTAAGTGAAAACGGTTCAGTTTCTAATATCTCCAGTCTTTTCTTTCTGTGGGCATAGCGTGCGGATTGAATAGCTTTACCGCCGGAATTTACCGTTACAAAGTCAATCTCGAGCCGTCCGAACGGAATTCCCTTTCGTTCTTTTTTTTCTTCTGGCATATACTACCTCCCACATCCACGGAAACCGCTCACTAATCTGTTATACAAATGCTTCCATGATATGAGTCATTCTGCTGCTGAACTGATTCTTGCATTCTTCGAAGCCTGATATCCTCACAGTAGTATTTATTGGGGAGTCAAAGTATTTTCCTTCACATCATAGCGTTTCATTTGGAGAAGAGAAAGGCATCTTCCAAGGAAAAAGGATATACGCCTGAATGGCGTTTGAGGAGATTTGAAATTGCTTGATTGCAAGGTGTTGGCCAGCTTGCCGGATTCAAGAGAACCTATGAAGAACATGATCCAAAATCCGCTCTAGGACGTTCTGCCTTCTATCTTTTTCTTCCACGATATCTCTTATTATACACCTCTGAAAAGAGGGATTTAGGTAATCATCTTTGCGCCGTCATTTGGTCTGATAAGATTATGGCATTCCGCCATAAAAGTATATTTCCATTTTATCCTCCCACTGCAGAATAGTATCATAAGAAGCTATACGAATTTCATCACTTCTCCCGCGAACTCAAAGAATATCACTGGAAAGCATCTTGGAATTCATACTTCCTGCCCACAGACATCCAGATTCGAATGGAACGTAACCATAAGGCATCATAAAGCTAATCTTTCTTTCCTCCGACTGTAGGATTCGGGACTTCCACGGGACATCCGAATTTCATTAAAAGGTAATATTCTTCTGTTGTTCCGGAAAGCTTCTCTGACAGCGAACTTGGCGAAGTATCCCCAATTGAATGTCCTCGCCAAGTCCAGCTCAATACTGATAATCTGCTTCCTCCCATCTATGATTCAAACAATAATCTTTATATAGCTTCTTCCAACAGGGCCAGGACTTTCCGCATCGTCTGATTCCGGTAATCACTTAACTGCCGTCAGCGATAGGATATGTTTCGTTTAGCTAGCTATCTCTTTTGGATTTTATTAAACCGTCTCTTTGTTGAATTTCATTGCCTTAAAAGGCTTTATATTCAATAATTATAACTTCTATTCGACCTCTTATACAAGATACTGCCGACTCACAGAATACACCCATTGACTTCTCCGAACCCATCTAGCTTTCCTCCCCTATATAGAACTTCTCTACTTTTTCTTCAAGCTCATTGTCTATAATTCTCTTCCGTGTTACCACACAGGCTTATGAGCGTTTTACTTGCAAAATTCAAGAGAAAGGAAGGAAATGCAAATAGTATGGCGACGACACATCCTAGTACTTATGATATTTTACAAGCAGGGATTTGTGAATTTTATCAATCCTTCCTTCTCGAATGATAAATTTAGAAAATATCATGTTCTTTTTCCTGTGTCCATAGTTTTGGGAAGGAGCTATATGAACGAAAAGAGATTACAGGTGGATTATCAGCAGGAAATTTGATATTTTGCGGGGTTCGACCATCCCGCAGTAAAGAAGATGTTTGGAAGATCACTATGCCAATGATATGGCTTCCTCATCTCTCCGGAGCGACAAAAGAAGAACGGAAGTTTATCCTTATTGATATGGAAGTCAGTAGGAAATGATGGAGTACGCAGAGGATGCGATCAGTATCTGAGGAAATGGAGTTTCAAAGTATCGCTGACATTCCATGTGATGGAACCGGATGATGCAGACTTATTGAAGGAAACTGAGCTGAGATTAAAAAGGCTTGGCTCTTCTCGCATGCCTTTTAGAGAATAGAAAGAATTACAGTCCTTGGTATCCAGAAAGAGGACTAATCGGTTCTCGCTGACCAACAATTTCGTGTCTTTGGAAAGCACTTGAACATTCGGGAAGCTATGTCTTTGATGATATATAGTCATGGAGCATGACAATATTTCCACCCTTTATAGACGAATCATTACGGTGCCGTAGATTTGTATGGATATCATTATTGCCAGAAAGGATACGAAGCTCGAAGACATTACTGAAACCAACACCCTTTGTTTATGCGGATGGAGCGGATTGAGTGTGGATTGTCTTGGAAAATATCAAGGCGCATTCGAAACTCTCTATTCCGTACTGGGAGAGATATGAAATTCCTCGGTGTCATCACCGCCCAGGATTAGTCCGAGGCTCTGATGACGAGATGGCGACACCACGCCGTTGGGAGTATTCTTCTGCAAGATGATCAGTCTGAACCTGTTGTGATAGTGTGTGAAGAAACGTCTCCCTGGTTGATTATGCTTCTAACCCTGGGACTTTTGGTTTCCAATCATTGTGGGACTTTTCGAACTGTGGTGGCGCGTACCACCATCGTCATGGCCTTCCAATCCCTTGATTTTGGATATATGGAAATGAACTCAGTCACTTGGTGGCAACCATCCGTGTCTTAGTGTGGACGAGCAATTAAAGGCCGGAGACAAGCTAAATATAAAGGAAATGAGTATTCTATGGCATTATTCCGATTGGTCTTGGATTTTTCTCTCTCTATAGTGGAATCAAATATATCTATTTCACATATGCCCTCCATGTCTCCATCGGAATTGCCTTCTGCACGGTATTTCCCCACACTGGCTATGGTCATTCTCCCTAGGGGAACCATCGTCCCCATCTTTGGCTAGGGACCTGCGACCCGGCAAAGAAAACCACCTACTGATTATCACCATCACGACCCAGGGAGTGGGGGTGTTACTGGTGGACTGATGGCTATTAATTTAGAGATTGCGCAGATTGTTGTTGCATAACGAAAATAAAGAAGAATAGAGATCAAAGAGATTCTGCAGTATAGCTGTACACGGGGCACGCTCCCGCTAATCCTTGTTCTCTGCAGGAGTATTTCAAGTTTGGCTTGTTTCCACTCTGCGCTTTCAGCAAGCACCCACGGCCCAGATCATTCATCACAAAGCTATACTGCGGAAAAGCTTATAAGACACCTCTTCTTCATCTCTATTCTTTTTATTTTTCCTCAAAACAGAAATAAGTAAGTCTTATCGGACAAAATATCCTTATATCAACCGTCCTGCCTGACCTATAGTTTGCAAGCGTCTGAGTGTAATTTTTGGGTAAAGGCTTCTTTTGTGACAAAACTGATGAGAACTGCCTCATGCCCATGAACTCAAGGCATGAGGAGTTTAATGTTTTGATAGATGAGTATGACTGAACGCAAACAAACTGTGTGCGTATACGCAGATAGTCTGTAATACGGGTAATCTGAGCTGTCTGTACTTAAGGAAAGGAGTGAAACGAAGCCTGAAGCTTAGTACAGCATGAAGGCGAAGGCGGGAGCGTGCCCTGTGTTCAGACTCCATACTGTGGATACGCAAAAACTTATGTGTTATCTCTATCCTCTCTCTTTCTTGACCTTTGATTCCAAAAGGCATAGACCTCCCTTCAAAGTCTTTCCTATCCATAGCCGGTGCTGACTCCGCCTCGATGTTATATGGTAAGCTGTTCATATAAGATAACTCTGTTCGCTCTGTTGTAAAAGCTTCACTCAAGGATGGTAATAGTCTACAAGCAAATAGTCCCTTATGAAGCTAAAGGACTATCCTCACTAGGAATTCACCTCTTTCATACCTACGAACTGGTTCACTAGGATATCACTGTTCTGCAGGCTTTCCAAGTCCCTCTAGACTTTTTTAGAAGAATCTTCTTCCGATCTTTTCGCATCGTTCTACAAAGTCTTCTGTATTTCATTTGCTTCTCGAACCGTTAATACTTCTATTTCCGAAAGCTCTGGTTCTATGCTTACAAGCTAAGGATCGCCTTTCCGGCACCTCCCAATCCTAAAAGACTGAGCTTTTCCTTTAAAGCAAAGTCCTTTGCTTCCAAGCCCGAAAGAAGCCTCCTTTACCATCTGTACCGGTGCCCTAATCTCCAATATCCCGCGGAAGACCACATTTACCGAATGGGCAAGTCTGCTTCCTTTGAACATTGTCACAAAGGGAATCACTCCTTTATATGGGTACGGTGAGGTTACAGCCTTGGTGCCTTCATTTTCCGAAAATGGGTACGTGCCCGGTAAACTTCCGAAATCAAAGGCAAGATAAGCGGGAGAATAATTCCCAATAAGCGGGAAGGTTTCGTTGGTGCATGGCAGGAGAGAATACGCTCCACTGGATCAAAAGGCCAATGAAAGTCCGGTTCCGTCAACTCCAACAATTTTCTTCTTCTACAAAGCGTCATTTACCTGTACTTCTTCCTCCCTCCTTCATTCTATCTTTTTGTACCTTTATCTCTATCTCTTTTATCTGTTTTATATCTTGTTTATCTTGTTTTATCTTCTTTCTTGTTCTGTCCTTGTCTTTTTAGCCTTCATCTGCCTTGTTCTCCTTTTAGCTTTTTGCTCTCTTCATAGCTTTTATTGTCCAAATGTAGTCGTACTTCAGAGAAAGAGATGCAACATCGTCATTCCGAAATGCAGTAAAGTCCGAAAACCTTGATGCGCGCACCGCCGCCAAAACACTGAAGGAAGGTGGGCAAGAATCATCAGGCTGTGTCTCTTCGCAAGGCGTGCGGATTCTTCATTTTGAAAAACAAGGCTTGCAGATGATCTCCCATTTGCTGGATATATGGTTGGCAGTATGTGGCCATGGAATCTTCCAGCTGGAAATATCATCCGCATGGCAGTGATAAAGCTGTTTAATTCGATAATCATCCGGGCCAACTCGCCGGTATTAACCCACAAGGAAGCAAACCAGAAGGACCCAAAAAAAAAATAGAGAATCTTTCTTCAAAACTCTCTTTAAATTTTTATGGTTTTGCCCAATATACCCTGATAAAATCACGCCCAACTACATAGGCGGCAAGGAGCCAAAGAACAGGCCCCCACTTTCCTTCCCAAAGATCATGATGACAAGATTGGTTGTCCGTACTGGCAACACTCTGTCTCAAGACTGTGTTATTCACTTATAAAAGCCCCCTGAAAATATTGTGAGGCAAAACCAAAGCTTTTCATGAATTTTCCAGGTTGTTTTAATTTTATCCATTTTGCAACAGCCTCTGTTCGCACAATTCATACGCCGTACACTGTAGGCCACGGAAGCATTGAGGGAATCTCGCTCTCCTTCATGGGAATGTGAGGCTCTGCATCGTAAAGTTTCCTTTACCAGACGAGAAACGCTTCCCTTCATTTCTGTAGTACCAACTCGATGGGACCGGTGTAGTCTAGCTTTATAGCATAAGCTTTTCATCCCTGCATGTCCCGCTTAAGACAAACCACATCCCTTCCTTCTTCAGCTCCTCCATGGTCTCGCACCCAGATTGGTCACCTTGCAAACCCTTGCAGACGGCATCTTAGGTCTCCGCGCTGGTTCTGGCTACGGTTGCGGCTAGCCCACCGCCTTCCTTCTTCGGAACGATCACCCCATGGCCCTGCAAGATTTATGGTACGAATCATCGCCCCCAGATTATGGGCATCCCGATTCCATCCAACAGAAAGAAAAAAGGCGCTTCTCCTTATCCTTTTCTTGCCACCTGTAGAATCTCTCCATATATATTGTAGGCGGAAGATAGCAGCCCTGTGCAGCCCGGAGTATTATCTTATATCCAAACGATTTCTTCACAAAGTCAATCACCAGTCCTGCTTCTTCGCTCGAAGAATGCTGCTTGTACAGGCTGTCCTTTAAACCATCCTGAATAAACAGGCGGTCAATGGCTTTCCAAAGGCCTCCAGCACCGGTTTCTGCCGATTAGGTATATCCCTCTTCTCATCCTCTTCCTTTCCTACTACTTCCTATTTCTATGTTTGACACTTTATACAATTTTCATATAGCTTTTCTATATGGCTTATATATTTCTTTATAGTCATATATAGCCATTACTCTATAGCTTTTCAGGCTTTATTTATAGCCTTTATAGCTTTCACTTATTCCTTAGCCTGCATTCCTCCGCTGTAGCAAATGTGCCCAAGCCCCTTCTCCACCAGACTAATCAATCTGGAAAATCTTCCACAATAAAGATAGCCTAAAAAATGCCCTCAACCAGAAGCCTGATAATCCATATAATGCTGAGTTTTTGGAGGGTTTGGGACTTATGGTTTCTGGTTTCTTCGATGCAACTGAAAGTCTTCTGTTAAGAGCTTTCCATTAAATATCCCATCAACTGACGAAGCCTCTGTACAAACCAGCTTGGTCTTTCTGTTGTTCACTGATTCAGATTCTCCTGACATCTTCTGCAAAGGTAACTGCAACCGAAAATCATAGATGGAGTCTCTACGTAGGCTAAAGCCAAGGATAAGTTCGATCGTTAATAACTTGTTGCTCGATGGATAATGTATTCTGCAAAGTTCCGCTGTCATAGCACATCTGGTTTAGTATCCCCTGAAGAGCTCTGTCTCTTCAACGCTCGATCGATTGTTTCCTGAAAGCCATAGATCTCTAAACTGCCATTAAATCTTCTGCCATTCTGGTTCGTTTCATCCTTCAACTGAACACCCATGGCCAAGTCGTCACGAACTCGATCCGCTTGGCAAAATCTCTTGTTCTTCTGGCATCCCGTCTCTTTGTTGAATCAGCTCACCTTGAGGCCAAGTCTTCTTCTTCCTCAGTACGAATACCGAACTCCCGTATCGTTTCCAGCTTGTAGCAGAGCCGCTGTAGGCCTGAGGAATGTTCCTCCATTATGGCATTGCAAGACACCAGTCAAAATTGCAATCGCATCCGCTGTATTTAAGCCTCTTTCCATCTTCCGAGAAAATTGCTCATAGCCAGCAGTTTCACATTTTCCTCTTCCTTGAAAATGTCTTCCTCCAACGAATCAACCTGCAACGCCAATCGCCGTAAGAATTCTTCCCAGAAGAAGTCTTAGCACTGATTAAGTCCTTGAGAATTAGGATCGCCACGATAATGAAGGAAAGCATATAGAAACGAAGACCATTTGATCAAACTGATAACATTCCTTACGGTAAAGAAATCTCCCAAGACTTGGACATCTTCTCATTGTCACGCGATAAAAGCATTAGCATCCAGTATGAGCAATTGCTCACCGTGAGCCGCCTCTGTACTGGGTAACTTATTTCTATGGTGGGAAGACAATTCCTCCGCTGGCATGAATATCCAAAGCACTGCAATATTTATAGGTGTTACAACACAGCACCCGGTATGCCAGCCTGACGTCCCTCGCTCCATGGGAATTCCAGTAAGGCTTCCCATCTTCTGGGCTTCCAAAGCACGAAGTCCGGCTTTTCTCCTTCTCTGGAGACTTCTAGTTCATGAAGACCGAAACGGAGATCTCTTCCATATTCTTATGAGACAACTTCCAGAAGGAAAGGCAGTGGTGTCATGGTACACCGTACTGTCCACCGGATAAGCAAAGTCTTCTTTACCAGCAATAAGATTCAACTATTCTGAATTTCTTCCGTGGCCTTGGGACAAGCAGCCTCCATAATATTCGATCCGACATGTCCTTTTCCACTTCAAATATAGCCGGTAATGGAAGAGCAATCTGTACCTTCGTCCATGGCCTTATTAATCTTAATGTCCACATCTGTGTAGTTGAAGATGAGAAACCTTATAGCCTTATATTCCATAAAACGACGGAAGGTGTTTACATAACTGACGGGTATTTCTGATATGAATTAAATTATAAAACTGTGCAGACATCCGAATCTTCCCTCTTCAATGGGACAAACTCTTCTTTACTCGACATGGTATTATAAATTTCATAGTTTCGGTTTTTCTCCGAGACAATCTCTCTCACAAATGAGGACAAATATGGTTTTAGTGGTAGTTTTTCCCACAGTTCGTCAAGAAAATGCAGGGAATAATCAGAAAATGGGGATATGCAACTATTCTATCCAGCTCATCTACACTAAAACAAAAAACATGATTTCATACTTAAGTCGTTGCTGCTGTTTTTTTTTTATTTTTGCTTATATTCTTACCACCTTCTGCACCTGTTCTGCCAGCCGTTCCTCGTCTGTGAATATATAATGTGTATTTAGATGCAACATTTGGTTTGATAAATCACTATGCATATCTGCCCATACATCTCATTTGTACAAAAGAATAATTCCAATAGGTTCATTATCCATTTCATCAATAACTCTCATTTATAGCAATTAAGACATATTGAGTTGTCCAACTGCCTCCGGCATGTTTTAGCTGTTTTAGTCCAATGAGTACATAGCTTCAGAATTCCTTTATTATAAAATACATCAACATAATAGTGGATATTTCCAAGTGTTAATTTTTGTTATGACCAACATACATAAACCTTTACAAGTTCCAGTAAAAAAGTTTCTATATAAGAGTAAGTGCTTTTTCTAAATCACTTTCCATAATGGGCTTTTCATCAGGTATCCCTGCAATTCAAACACATATGACCTTTTTATTATCATTATAATGGCTCATCCTCAGTGCCAAATCCAGTTTCTTTGATATCATCGCCACTGGATAAATAACTCAAACAAAGAAGTATTATTTGACGTCGAGTTCTTCACAGACCACCATAGCATTTCTGTTTTTCATAGTTACCACACATTTGAGACAAAGTTCCAACAATGACTGTTAATCTTCCAGACAGCGCCTGAAAATTGATATGCCAAATAAAACCTCATATAGAACAGGTTTGATTTTGGTAAACCTCACCGTATTCTTTTGTGCTCTTTTAGATAAACTGCTATTAAACGTTTTCCATATTCAGCCCCTGTCCACATGCCCCGCTCACCTACCATGACAATCCTTCCACTTTAAATATGTTTTGTACTAATATATTATAACTTCGTTACATCATGTCCTTGTTGTCTGATCAGCCTTTATTTAGAACATCTATGATTATTTCAACAAATTGATTCATTGCTTATTCTTTTAATTAATTATATTGTTTTCTTAATTATAGCATGAACATGCTGAGAAAATATTATTTTTAGCCTCTTTAGATGCAACAAATATTCTCCCTTAAAAGATTACGTTATTTTACTCTACTTTCATCTTTTGATCTTCTCTACACAAGCTTGATGTCTTCACAATCCCAGTTCCTTGTAATGCGTATTTTCCAATATCCGTAGTCCTGTTAGAATAGTTGTCTCATTTTCACAGTAGCCATATCCCTAGCACCTCCTTAATCTTTTCTCAACCTGTAGAAGCTTTACATTTCATTAACTCCTTGCTTTCATTTTTGAGGATTCATAGATACCGATGACAGTTGTATTGAAAAATTTGGGCATCCAATCCGACATGGTGAAATAATATATCAAATCGTTCGTTCTTATCATATATTTCCGTAGTACTGTTCCATATCTCACTTCAGCTATCCCAAGATTATAGCGTTGATTCGTTCTATCAAATGTGGTTTGTTGTTCAACAGATAATCTATACAAAATCTTGTTCGACCCACTTATCATTCAACAAATAAATGCCATGCAGAAGGTGTTTTATCTGTATATCCATAGTAGTCTAATGCCGATTCCATTAGACGCTATCAGGAAATAATGCTTTAAATAGGAATTTTGAAATGCTTCCTGTATGTATTGATACTAGCCTCTTTCTAATTCATTTCATCTTATCTTGCTCAAAGATTTGAATTTTGTAATAAATTCCTGCTTCTCTAAGTTCCGAAGTTCTATTACCCACCATATTGTCCGAATAATCTTTCAACCTCGCTCATTGATATATCCTCATATGATTTTTTGTACAATTGACATATGCAGCTGTATATTTTAGTAATTAAAGACATCTTCAAATAGAAATAAGGCTGTAAAAACCAAAATAGATTTTTACAGTCCCTTGAGAATTAATTTAATTGTCCTTCGATATGTAATTTTCTTCCGATTATCCGAAAGCTTTATCCCTTATCTACTAAATCCCCTATCTCCTTATACTCACAAAGAAACTTGAATCAAGCCATAGAAGTCCCTCTCTTGATCTTCAGCTCATTGTGATTTTCTCCTCTTGTCCCTGGGATGGTGCGGAGCTCTGTTGTCCCTGAACTTCCTTCCGGTATTGCCCTGTGGAGCCTCCTGAGAATTACCGCCTTGCTGTTGCTCTCCGGAGGATGCTGAGCCGTTAGACGTTCCGTAATCTGTTGGTGTTATTCATAAGTAACGTACCTGCACTTCGTTATATTTATCATTTATCCTGACGCATTGCTTGTTGGAAGTAACATCTTCTCCGATATGGCATTTTGACAGAAGAGGATCAATTCATATGGTAGAATGCCCTGTCCGTCCAGCTTGGTAATAACATTCTTTCCTGCGTACCGTTGTTCTGTGTTCGGTGTCCTCTAAAATCTTGAAGATATATACGCCTTGGGCATTGCAAAGCTTTCTCGCGGTCTGAGCATCGATATTCTTCACCTGTACGCCCAGCACGCCCTGTTCCTCCTTGGGAACGTCCTCTGTGGCCAGAGGAAAGATTTCAAAATGCTTTCCGCCTTGAGGACGGATGGAATAGCCCATACCCTCTACATCCAAAAGGAGTACTTCAACAAGATTGATAATGATTACCCTCCTGCATATTCACAGAAGGTTCTGCCGGAATTACTGGGTTGATAGGCCATCCGTCTGTAATAATCCCTCTGCGGTTCCGTCTTCCGGTTCTACGTCTTCATTTTAGAAATGATTCCTTGTTACGGATTGACCTATAGCTTAAAGCATTTCGATGGCTACTACCTGGTCTCCCACCCCATAGTATCGGAGGAGCCGATTTACTAATCTTTATCTCTGCTCTCGAGGATAGTCTGAAAGCTTCACGGAAACACATAACCATTGTGTGTCGGTCTTTCACCTGAGCTCTTTGCGAATTGCCGTCACGAAAGCGCAGTTAAGGGGATCCGATTTGAATTATGTGATGTTGGAACAAAGTTCCGTTTTGCTCCTTTCCAACGATGACACCGGAAACCGCTGCGTAGGATACCGGTTTCTCTGATATCGCCATTACGGAAACCGTTTTCCGATAACGCATCACATTGAGAAATAGCTACAAACGGAAGGCATAGCCTCCTTAGCTACCTGATCAGACAGCTGAACTGCCTGCACCACTGTCTTTCTTCTCTCACATCGGTAGCGCTATTCCTTTTCTCTCCCGCTTTCTTCTGCTTTTCTTCCTTGATTCCTGAGTATCATCTGACTGAATTCGCCCATTATCCTGAGAAAGCCTCCTCCTTCCGCCAGAATATGATAACCTATTGGATTGAGTAAGGTAATTGATGTCTACTAGCAGCAAGTTCCGCAATCACCCAAAAGCAAAGCCTCCTCGAAAGATTATCCAATAAAACGTTTCATCTCTTCTCCCCTAAACATTTTCGTTAAAATATTGCAGAAAACACTGTCTCCCGCCTACTGAAGCATTATTTTATATAAAAATATCTCTTTATTCTAAAGAGATATTGTTCAATTTGTGACAATGCATAAACTTCCAAGAACTTTCCTTTCCGGAGACTTCCTTCATTTTACCGTAGTAAGCATCGGTTTTCCAAAGCGGACATCAGCTCTTCGCCGTAATCCCTCGCCCTCCAAAGCCTCTCTTCCGTTGTGGCTTTACGGAACTATGTCCTCACAATGAAGGCTCAAGGATACATTTCTCCATCTCCGGAATATAATTTTGATTTTCGGTCTTCCAGTAGGACAAATGTTCGTATTTCAGAGTAGAGTAGCCTTCTCCTGTACCAAAGCATAGGCCTTCCAAAGCAGGACAGAAGAAATCCCTTATATGTTCCCTCCGTATCCGGAAAATTATGTCTTCCTTGAGTCTCCAGGCGAGAACCGCCCCAGGATGGCATCGGCCAGCGCGCAGCATCACATCCGCGCGTCGGAATGTCCCAAAAGTCCCTTTTCACAAGGAATCTTTTACCTGCAAGAATAGTCTTCCATCACAGAGCCCGTGTAATGTCATAGCTCAGCCCAACTCTATTTTCCTTCTTTCCTAAGACTTTTCTATTTCAAGTAAAGCTTTTATCTCATAAACCTTTCCAGAAACCTCGAAACAGTCTTTATGTCTATCTTCTTCCCATCTGCTTTTAAATTTGCAACTGCAATCTTCCAAGTGGCTACAGGAAATGGAGAGATCCTTTGTTTTCCCAAGGATTCTCCATCCATGGAAGGCCACCTCCTGCTCCAAATGAATTCCATCTTCTTAAAACCGGTAGCAGTACTGCACCCCAGGAAGACTTTTTATGCCTCCGAAAAAGCGTAAACATAATGTAAAGTAATCGAAGCTTTTCTTTTTGGTGTTGACTCAAGCATAAATCCAGGACGCCATCTTTCCGAAGCTCCACACCAAGGCATAGCTGGACTATAGGATGATTAAGAATGACAAAGAGGATATGTTGAATTCCATCCTTTTCTCCATCTAGGAGAATACCTTGATTTTTGCCTGTTTTAATTCTTTCACAAAGCATAAAATAAGAAATGCCTTGGAATCGAATCCTCTGTTTTTCTTGGGGCAAATGTCAGCACTTATACCAGAGTAGCCCTGCAGGACAGTCAGCCAAAGCCCAGTCCCACTGACCACAACATGTCCTCACCCTCTCTACAATGCCAGAATTCACCTTGCCTTGGCAAAAAGGAAGAAGACTTCTGAATCTTATAGTCTTTGGGTATGCTCTGGCAAAATCGTTGTCCCTATGCACCGGGCAAAGAAATCGGAAGGAGTTGGAAATATCTAGCATAGTTCTCATTAATCACTATCAGAGGTACCGGAATTCCGCCAATGACGCAATCCCATCCTATAGTGAGACAGCTTTGCTTCTCTGTCTTTTCACTGGAATACCTCCATGAAGCCTCTTAGACCTTATGATTTTCTCGGCACTTTTTATGTATTTTTTAGCATTCTGCCAATTTCTTTGTTAAATCTCTTTAGGCGTACGCCACTATGAATTTCTTTATTGATTTCTGGTGATTTCTCTGGCAAATATCTGGCATCCCTGTTTTCCAGAAGAAAACGGAAAGCCTTCTTCTCCCAACAAAAGACTTTCCTCTTCCCTTCATTTTCCCAAAGTCGTAACCTCTATTCCTGTCCTGCTTGGGACGGTTAACGATGTACACTATGCCTCACTCATCCATTATCATTCATATTCTGATGAACTATATATCATGTATTGTTTTTATTGCAAGCAAAATTAATTACAAAGACTCTCTGTCGCTTAATTGTAGTCTTTTGTTCTGTCCTTGAAGATATGAATCGATCTGCCTCTGGCATTTCCACCAAGATCCGGCGTGATTCTTCTTGTGGATGTTTCGCCCGGCCGGCGTAAAGTAGTAGTGCGTGTAATCCCACTGCAGACTGTCTGAAATTCTGGAACCGTCTGCACAAATTCCCCTTCCTCCGTGTAGACATTATTGTCTGAAAACCCAGGCTTAAGGTAATCTCATCGTCCCTGCAAAAAGCTCCAAGGAGGCGGAGTTTTGGTCTATTAAATGATTATGGGTATATTCCACTGTGTCCATCCTTGGCATACTAGTCCTTTCCTTTCCCCACTTGTCTTCCGTATAGCAGCAAGGTTCTTGTCCTTATCAAATTGGCGGTTGATTGGGAGGACTTCCAGACGGATGTGGAAGTTGCTGCCACTGTACTGTGTTACCCTTCTACCGGTGGTCAGTATTGCTTGTTTGGTGGACTGTTCTCTTGCGTTTGTGAAGGTTGGCTACCTTTCTTCGGTTTGTATGATCCAAGTGGTAGGAACCAAAGCTTGCGGTCGCTTCACGTCCCCTCCCGGATCGTAAATCGATAATCAAATTTCTTTCCGTCAATGTTTGATCTTATACTGAAATGAAGGAATCACTGCCCCATATAGGTTCGTTGTAAAGATAGCTGATATCTCCGCTTTGAAAGCCATAAGACGTCGTGCTGGCATCAGTCTGCTTTTTTCGTCTCATTCTAGGATGTTGCTTCTGTTTTGCTGTTCTGCACCAAGCTTCCAACATTTCTGCCAGATCCCTACTTCCGAGCTGAATAACCACCCCAATTTGGTAATCCAGGTACTTCTCACCGTTTCATCTACCACCATTTCAGAGAGAGCTCCCGCCAAGCCTTGAATCACCCTCCACAATATAGTTTGCTGAGACTTCCACGGAAATGCCGTCCACCTTCATATTAATGTCTCCCGCCAGAAGTCCTGCCTTCCGCAGTGAGTATCCGATAAACATACTCTACCAAGGGCCACCTTCCTTTTCGAGACTGCACCAGATTCCTAGTATTCCCTTCTGACGATTTCTGTCTCCCATTTCTCTTCCTTAGCATAGTGCGCTGCAGGACCTCTTTTCGCAGAAGGTTGGGTTTGTCAAAGCCCTTTCATAACCATCTCCTCCAGTATCTTTCCATTTTCCTGATAAAGGTATGTCCGTCAGCAATCCTGAATCTTCCAAAGCTTCTCCGTAACTCTGGAAGGTTAATGACCGAGTTCTCCAGATTGAACGGAAAGGGTGGAAGAACTGTTGTTCCGTTATGAATGCTCACTTTGTCTTTCGGAAATCCAAGAAGTAAAATAATACTGTGCAGCACCCAGAACAAAGGAGGTAAAGTAAAGAAAGAAAAACCATGCCTTCCCGAAGCCTCTTTCTATTCGGTAGACCTCTTCCCGCTGGTGTCCTTCTGCTTCTCCTCTTCCCCAAATGCCTTCTCATTTATGCGTCCATTCATTCTAACTACCCTTTACTCCATTTCAGAAACGAGATCGAACACCACATGCGTGTGATACTCAGCATATCAAAACGCCAAAGCTTTTCAGCCTCTGGTGTTCTGGAAAACCCGCTTTAAAAATCAAGAGTTTCCATACTTACATACTTACACATGAGGGCAACTGAAGGTAATATGCTCATCAAAGACTCTTAAATCCAGTCCTAGAACGATCCAGTTATCCAAACGATACACCAAGGTATTTTATGGATATACAGCGTCTGAAGTCTGGATATCTAGATTGTTCCTTGAAGAACTTGTTGATGGTGATGGGTTTTCGTCGAAATCGTCCGGAGAAACGTCTGTAAGATTTCCTGATAAACATCTTACAAAGAGGAATCGGCAACTGATAACCAACATCATACCACATTGTACAACAACTCCTGTCCATAAAATATAATCTGCCTACTCCAAAGCCATCTTTGTTTCTTTACAAGAACGGGAAATTAACTTGTCTACTAATGGTACCGTAAGAAATTCATGAGTTACGCTCGGAAGACAGCATATCCATCATGTTTCTCCGTAACCTTCTGTACGTTTATAGTCATCTTCAGAGCAAGCCTCACCACGATAATGTCTTTTCCCCTATCTACAGCAGTCACGAAACTTTGGCTCGAAGAGAAGAAGCTCTTTAAAGCCTCCCAAAGTGGAACCGTCCATATCCTTCGCCTTCACCATACACACCACAATGACGAACGCCCACTTCAATATGAAGCTTCTTCTGCCCGGTTATAAATGTTCACCTGTAGCCAAGTTGTCTAAGAAGGTTCTTAAAATTGTCCTCATCAAACCTCATGCAGTGTCACCAAAAGAGTCTGAACTGTGTAACGGCAAGCTTCACTATATATTGCCATCGTCTGTGTCCTCGTGGGTAATCAGAATATATTCCAGCTGGTGTCATCAAAAAATCTTAAAACTAGCTCCCGCCCGCCTGATCACCTGAGAGGTCAAAGAGATGACCATCTTGACAGGTCTCATATCCTCTTGGAAAGTTAGAGGCTAATACTTTTCCGTCACGTCTGCAATGGCAATATCCAGTTCAAGGACTTTTATGAATTAATTGTATTTTGTAAAAAAAACTTGATTTGGAAATCATCTTCTACCCATTCTTCATGAACTACCGGGGAAGAATGCAGTCTTCCAATCACGTCTCGTTCTAATCTCTTCTCTCCTGACCTTATTGTTTTTCCTCAAATATTACTATATAACTGCTTGATTACCAGATGAAAGAGGCAGGGAAAGAAAAGTCTTTTCCTGTCTTTTACCAGTTTTTAGGAAATCTTACGTTTTCTACAAAGCCGTGGATTTCTCTTAGTTTGTACATTCGCCTGCTTCTTTATCGAAGATATGAACCCTGTTCTCATCCAAAGGTTAAAGCTGAACGGTATTCCGGTCTCCTGCCTGGGTCTTGATTCACTTGTCCAGGAAGCATCTCCAGATATCGAAGAGGTCTCCGCTCCAAGCATCCTTGGTTGTAAACACGGATTTCTGCGGAATCACGGATCGTCCATGAAAGATACTCTTCCTGCCGCAAAATCTTCAGATGACCCTGTAACGGTCTTTTCCAGATAGTATCCTCATCCTTTTAAAGTCAGCCGCCTTTTCTTCTACTTTAAGGGTGATGGTGTTTCTGCAAAGCTTAACTTTATGCTGCCCTCTTCGGAACACTCCGCATCAATCATATTCATCTGAGGAGAACTGATAAATCCCACATGAACTTGTTACAGAGGGGGTACTGTAAGATTCTCCGGAGTGTCTTCACCTGGCTGGATATAATCCGTCCTTCAAACTACGATTCTGGTTCCTGCGGGTCACAGCCTCGGTCTGCTCAAGGTTACATAAATGATGGTAGTCTCATGACTCAGGAGCTTCGCAATCTCAGCGCGCATCTGTGCCCTTTAACTTTGCATCCAGGTTGGAAAGAGGCCCATCCATCAGGAATACCTCGACGACGAACGATGGCACGTCCCATAGCTACACGCTGTCTCTGGCTCCGGAAAGCCCCTTCCTTGGGGCTTTCTTGTCCAGGGTCACAAGATCCAGGAGATTCTTGCTGCTTCATGCACTCTTGCTCGATTGCATCCGTACTTTTCAAGCCTATCCAGTGTCATGTTATCACAGTCATATGAGGACATAATGGCCTGGAAACCATGGCAATGTCTCTATTCTTCGTCTCTACATCATTCATTCTCTTCCATCATAGGTTCCGGAGCTGATGTCTTCCAGTCCTGCCACCATGAAGGGTGGTGGACTTACCGCATCCTGGCTGGGCCCTACGAAATGATGAATTTTTATCTTCACCCTAAATTAAAATCTTAATGCCACAAAACTGTTGGGGTATTTCAATACATTTTTGAGTCACACACTTGCCATGCTGTTTCTCCTTCATAAATATGATTTGCGCTTTTCTTTTTCGGTGCTAGAAACCGTGTTTAATTCGGATTTTCGCATACACTTATGCTAAGAATATTCTATCTTACTTTCCTCTTCTGGCGGCAGACTAAGTTTCGAAAAATGGACTCAAATTTGTACAAAGATAGAGTTCTTTGTGTTTAAAATGTTTCATCTGTTTGAAAGAGTGGGGGATTTTACCGAACTCTCTTGTTGCTAATCCTGATAAATTTTAAAATTGCCCCAGTGATTTAATCTTTTTCCTT